>SESB01000396.1_pt1 | contig 32087 bp, 17 predicted proteins | sample 3171441 | NCBI WGS metagenome assembly SESB01 (sample SAMN06051867, study PRJNA518727) | freshwater metagenome | biome: subpolar coniferous forest; feature: holomictic lake; material: water; isolation source: holomictic Lake 227, 6 m depth | place: Canada: near Kenora, Ontario | collected... | reverse complement strand
TTGTAATAAATAAGGTATCATTAGTCACATCTCCATAAGGAGCTCCAGTAGTCAAATTTGACCACACGTCAGGAGTCGTTGAGCTTTTTTGCCATTGGTAAGAGTTGGTCCCCATGGTAGAGACAAAGAAATAGCCGTTTGCACCTGGGGTAATCGTAAGATTCGATGGATTTTGTGAAAATGAAGGCTGAGTATATACGCTCCCCGATATCCAATCGCCGGGAACGGAAGGGATGGGTAAAGGTGTGCCGGGTGTATTGTCGGCATATTCGCATATGCCTGCGTGATCAAGATCAAAAGAGACACCTGCAAAAACAGGTTTGTTTTTAATGGTAAACTTAATATTTAACATTAAGCTTCCCGATGCCAAAGTCATGCTGCCACTGACAGTGTAAGCTGCAATAGCCAGATATCCGGAATCCCCCTGAATAGAAAAATATGACAGAAAGTTATTGTTGATGGAACTGTTAAGGTTTTGTATGCCAACACCAATTAACTGGCTCGTGTCATACCTGATTGTAATGGAAATACCGGTAATGTTGGTAAAACCTGTTACAGTCATGGGCACAAGAACATCCTGGCCAGGACATCCTGAAACATTCCCCAGCGTGGTAACGACCGGGTTTGTGGCTTGAGCATAGAAAGTCAGGGACAATAGACCTAAAAGTAGGCCCAGGTATTTGATCCTGATTGTTTTCCTTGCACTTGAATTAAGTGTAATCACACTGTTCATAAGCGTTAGGGTTGTTTTCATTGTGTAAATATTAATGTTTATTTTCAATTTTCATTTTAAGAAGGTTTTTAGCCTTTTATGCAAATAAATAACATGATTCCTCTTGATCGCACCGTTTTTGTCGCGTCAAGAAGAATTCTGTGTGTTGTACTATGATAGGGTCGTTGGTCTCTATTGCCAGTGTTATCAGGGGATTGGTTATATATAATTCAAAAATACTCAATAAATACAGGCCTTTTGGAGGATTGGATCTACAGAAGTCAATAATATCAATAGGTTCAGAAGGGCATGCGTGCCCATCCTTCCTATCAACAGTTCAAGCGACAATTTAGTAAAATCTCTATAAGTCAAGAAATATTTTATTTAAATTTTTTGTTAAAAAATTGTATATTTTATTAAGTCGTTGGCGTGCAGCATTATATAATTCGTTTTTTTTGCTTAGGCTCAAGAATGATATAAGAAAATAAACATTGTTTTAATTAATGTTGAATGATTAGACTACTGGTTTTTATAGTGTATTGATCACTGTTTAGTTTTTCTGATATGATACGGTATAATCCAGATGGGTAGTCCTCTGTAATGAATTCAAAATTCAGCTGCCCCTCGACAGGCATGAACATATCTTCTTGCCATAAAACCTTTCCCAGGATATTGACCATACGCAACTTTAATTTACAATTACATGGCCCCGAAAATTTTATCGTTGTTCGGTCATTACAAGGATTGGGTGCCAAACCGATATCCATGAACTTATGTTGGTTTAGCGCATTTATGCCATCGGCTTGTGTTTTGAAATGAAAGGTATCAGACCATGTCGTAGCGAAAATGGCATTTGTTGCCAGCAAGCGCCAATAGTATGTCGTTTCCATGTTTAATCCCTGTGCCGAAAATGAGGTCCCGAAAACACCCGGAGCTGTAATGAAGATGTTGTTAAAAAGGGAGTCTGTTGCCACATTTATTGTATATAAGGGAGTGCATCCACTGCCAGCCCAATGCAAATCGACAACTGTAGGAAGACCCTGGCTATTGTTGGCTGGCGTTAATGGGAGTGGGGCTTTCATGAGCCCTTGTATATACCCATTGACAAAAACAGCCGGTAATTCAGTCCCAATAATATCGGTATACACACAATTCCCAGGGACTGTATCATCCCAATCGAGTGTTGTATTTGTATTATTCTTATAAAAGAATTTTAATTCAACCAGTACGCCACTATCTAGCGTAGAGCCATTTAATGAGAACCACGAAAGGATTACCTGCTGATTGACTCCATTCATTAGGAAGTTTCCGCCAAGGGCAGGGTTTTGGTTTTGACTACCATTATACACAAGATTTGTAGTGTCATAATTGATTTTAAGTGACATAGAGGCTACGCCAAGGAAATGTTCAATGTGTATTGGCATGATAAAGTTATCCGGGCATTTGCTGAGGGTGTCGAGCCGTGTCACTACAGCCTGTGCATATAATCCGGATTGTATAATCACGAGGAATAGAAAGGGTAGCAGTTGTTTTGTGATAGAATTCATAGTTTTGTTTTGCGCGATTAAAGGTAAAAAAAAAGAGGGCACCTTTGGAGTACCCTCTTTTTTTAAAAAAAAACAGATTGATTATTCTGTAATCACCATTGTTTTCACCTTGGTAACGTCACCGGCTTTGAGTTTGTACATGTAAACACCGCGTGATAAGCTGGTACCGTCAAAATTGAGGGTATGCTTACCTGCACTTTGCTGACCGTCAAAGAGGGTAGCGATTTCTTCGCCAAGTACATTGTACACTTTCAGGCTGATGTTGCCGGCTTGTGGTAATGAATACCTGATTTCGGTAATAGCGTTGAAAGGGTTAGGAACATTGGTAAGGCTGTAGTCAGCATCCTGTAAGGTGCTAACGAGCTTAGGAATAATGAGAGAAGCTTCATCCATTGGGATACCCTCTCCATCGGAGAGAACACTTTCGGTGTTGGTGGTAAATCCGGCAGAACCGTTGAGACTTCCAACTTTCACCTTGAGGGTAGCTACGACATCACCCGCTTTGAGTTCCATAGGATCAATGCTGAACCAAGCCATTCTGAGATGACCGTTTTTAGCTGTGTACACGAGGTTCTCAGCATCTTTTGTCATCATAACATCCAGAACCTGGAGGTTAGCAGGGTAATCAAGAACGAGAGAAACAGATCCGACGTTCATAGCATTTTGAGCATAGATCGGAAGATCAATCACGTCATTATCAACAGTGATGCTTGTTTCGTTGTTGATGATCACGCTGTTCTTCATCGGTGGGAATGGCGTATAGGTTCCATTAACGTCACCGGTACAAAGTACCTGTACGTCTTTGGTTTGATTCGTAGTCCCATTTACAGTAATTGCAAAAGACTCAGAACACCAGTCTGGACGACCAGGAACAACTCCCGGAGGTAGGAAGTTCGGGATAATACCGACGAACCTTCTGGTAGCGATAAGTGCATCAAGTGCGTTTGGCACAGCGCCTACACCATTGATTTCTGCAGCGATAAGATAAATACCTGTGAGGTAGAAACCGTTAAGGTGGACGAAGTTACGCATGATAGCCTGGGCATCATTAGCATTAACACCACCCCACTTTTTGCCGCTTACTACGGATTTCAGGGTATAGGTTCCATTGTCGAGGTTGAGGAAGCTATAGTTACCTTGAGCATCCGGACAGGTAGAATGAACAACAGTTCCGCCTTGGATCAGTTGAACAGCAATACTGTCGCAGGTTCCACCAGGGTTACCAATGGTAAGAGGCTGATAAACGCCGGTAGAAGTTTTATGCGCATAATAGGTCTTTCCGATAAGGTTGGAGCAATTGCCAAAAGCCAGTGTTCCGTTAATCCAGGAAGCATCGAGGTTACCCATGATTGCATTGGAGAATCCACAACCGTCGGCACCCAGGTCAAAAGTAATCGCGCTATTTCCTGAAGGACAGCTTAACTCGAGGTCAATCAGTTTTCCAGTGCCAACAGAGGCAGGTGTAAGAGAGAACCAGGTTGCGTTAATCTGTGTTCCTGTCTGGCTAATTACGAAACCGGATGCATTTAAAGCAGTGCTCAGATTATAGTAATTTGTCAGGGTCACGTTTGGACCAACAGTCAGCTTCAGGTTCATACTCTGGATGTTGTTACAAGCCTGAGTATTGATAGAAACGATTTTAGTACCAGGACATGGCTGATTCAAACTGCTAACAGTTGTGACGATGGTAGGAATAGGAGCGATTACGAAAACGGTATAATCTTCACCTTCTGAATAATAAACGTCGGTACAAGGATCCGGTTGAGAAGAATAACTCATCCGAACACGCATCGTTCTTGGACCAGGAGCGATATTGTTTGGAATAATGATATTGGCAGCATAGTTCTGTCCAGGACTGGCATTGCCTAAGCCCGGGATCGGATATTTCTCATTGGCTGCATCAAAGAGGTAGTTCTGATTCCAGTCAATATATACGGCCATGTAGTCAGCTGACCAGTAAGTAGAAACGTGCGCATGGAAAGGAACAGTATCACCGGTTTGAACGTAGGTGCTGATGTTGGTATAGTCAGCCCAGCCACCCATAGTAAAACCGCTCGTATTATTAATTGACCCAAATTGTACATTGGTGATGTACTCATCTGATCCTGTATAACCCGTTGATGCAGGATAACAATACCTTGGAGGCAGGATAGAGAACTTAAAGGAATACCTGTTTGAGAATCCGCAAACGATGTCATATTCATTGAAGTTAGGAGCAACAACCAAAGCATAAGTACCAGGTACAAGGTTTGGCCATACAAGGCTGTCTTCAACACATTTGGTGAAAGTCTTGGTGGTTATGGCAGCGCTGGTGCTGCATGGCAATCCTACGATGCTGATGTCCATTCCGAATTCAGCTTTTCCTACTGCCCTGATGGTTTTTACCGATGAGATGGTAAAGGTGTACCAGTCAGTGTCTCTGAGGGTATCCACTTTCCAGACATCACCGCAATAAGCAGTGCCGTTGGTGAGTGTAATGTATGCAGGCGGGGTGCTTGTGCAGCCACCATTGAGGTTATCACCACACTGTTCTGATTCTTGAATAGCATTAGGATAACAAGGAGAAGCAAGTACACAGGAAGTGTTCTTTACACATTTCGCAACGGTATCATTTACCCAGTTAACATCACCAGGTACATTCCATACCCATGCTTTGAAACAATAGGTTCCGGCTGCTGAAAGGTTTTCCAGGTTGCTGAAAGAATAATCAACCCAGTCACCAGGGGTCAGCGGTGGGTATCCAATAACGGTCCACTGTTCGGTATTCGTCACGCCAGTTCCTAATTTATAGGAGAGCTTACAATCGTTTACGGTGGTGGTGCCGAAGTTTCTGATTTTCACGATGACAGGCTCAGCTGTGGTTAGGTTTCCTGTTTTTGGGAACTTGATCATCATCAGGCCAAGATCGGTTGGAGAAACAACTGGAGTGTGAGGAATGGCAAAGCCAGTCATCTCGAGTCCGCCCGGGAAGCCTTTAACTTTGGTAATAGTCCCTGTGCTGAGCTCTCCTTTATACAGAGCGCCTGAGCCGGCGGCTGCACCAAAAGCTGCCAGGTATAATTTGCCGGTTGTACGGTCAAATTCCATATCCTGTGAATAATTCATGTCAAAGGTTGCAGGACCGATAGCTTCTTTGTCGTAGTTCAGCGGGTCGATCACGAAGAGTTTGTCAACGGCAATGTCATAGAAATATAAGGTTCCATTGTCGTTACAGGCAAGGTTGATGCCCAAACCGCTGGTATAACCGAGGTTGCAGAACAGAACGGCTTGTCCTGTTGTCCTGTTGATTTCATACAGGGTAGTGGCATAGTTGCCAATAGGACCTGCGATAGAACCAATACCATAAAGTTTTCCAGAAGTATAGTCATAGGAAAGTCCGTTGATGTTTACACCAAGAGGACCAACATTGGTTTGTGCGCCGGTAGTGGTATTAATTTTGATCAGGTATCCATGGTTATAGGTAGGAGGTGCAAAATAATCGGTGGCATACCAGGTACCATTGCCTGCAGGGTCTTTACCCCAGGTGCCGCTGATCAGGTAGTCAGCTCCGGTGAAGCTGCTCAGCTGAGTCAGGTAGTCAGGATGCTCCAGGAAGAAAGCAACGCTTCCTTTGGTAAATGTTGAAGTTTGTGGACTGGCAACAAAGCCATAGGCACGGGTCAAGACAGCATCAAACTGCATGCCTTTGCTTAAGCACTGATTGAAAAAGTTCATGTCAGTAGCCAGGCTCACACAACAAGTAAAGGTAGAATTTGCTGCAGGGAAGGTGCTTGGTGCAAAAGTAATGATCGTGTCGGCTGTTTGTGCATTCCTGGTGACAGTCTTCGTGGAAGTATATCCGGCAGGACCGGTCATCGTCACGGTGAAAGTTTCATTGGTAGTTCCAACGTTCCTCACTTTTGCGCTGGGGGTTACAACAGAACCGGCAAGGGCAAAGTCATCATTCATGATACTGGTCACAGCTACATCATGTGCAGCAAGAGTTTCGTATCTGACAATAAGTTGTGGTTTGTTGGTTTGGTTCCAACCATCGGCGCCACCATAATAACTATTTACCGGGGTTTCATATTCATTAAATCCAAAGGCAAACCAGGTGCTGTTTCCACCAGGACTGGCAGCAGTAGCGATATCTTGTTTAATGTTACCTGTTGCCAAAGCGTCTGTATTCCATCCCAGGGTGTAATGGGAGCTCCCTGTTGCTGAATTGTAAACAAATCCTGTGGAAATTTCATTCCAAAGTCCCGATGCAGAGTTTGTTACTGGATCATTGGTAAGTTTGCGGAGATAGTAAAAAGGCGCACCAACAGATGTGGTTAAGTACCAGCGTAATTGAACATCAAGAATAGCTGCTCCCGGAGGTACAGAACTGAGTGGGAATTTGGCCCAACCCCCTTTAACGGCACCGGAACTCCATTCGATCTGGCTGGTCTGGGTGATCGTCAAGGCAGGGGTCCCTGTGGTTCCTTGTACAGTACCTGTCCAGTTTGGTAATAAAGTTGGACGGATCGTATCATTAACAATCAAAGGCGTTGTGTTTGTGACAGTCTTGCATTTTTTGTCATTCAGTGCAAATTGATCACCTGGGTATACTGTGCTGACACAGATTGTCCAGTTGTTATACTGGTGAATGTCGGCAGTAGCATTGAAAGTATAAGTCCATTCCATGCCCGGGACCAGTGTTTGCGTAATGATTTCTGTTGGAGAATCCACACCGTTGACAGAGAATTTTACAGGGATGTTGGTAATGTTGGATGTCCCATAGTTGCGGATAATGGCCTGCACAGGTGCTGTTGCACTAAGAGAAACACCACTTACAGGGGTAAGGACCGATTTCACACCGGCATCGGTTGGGTAAGAAACAGTATATCCCATTTCGTAACCAAAAATATGGTAATTGAATCCAACAGGAATCCCATATGAATATACAGTTCCGAGTAAGGTTAATTTGCCGGGCTCAAATAATTTAGAATCTGACAAACCATAAGGATAAGGATATGCGTAAGTGGTAAGGTCTGTTAATGCGTGAGAAACACCGGTATTATAGGTTTGCGTAAGTGGATTCCATTGCAGAAGTGCATAACCGGTGGTACTTCCATACCAAATATATTTAGTTCCAGGGTTGGAGTATTCATCGGTAGCAGAACCGTAACAGCTTGAAGTAAGCGTATAAGGTCCGCCAATTAATGTACCGTCCATTTTTACAGAGAAAGTTCTGTAATAATCACCGCACCAGAACCCACCATTGCCAGCGTCAAGACCCTGGTCAAAAGTGACCTGGTATCCATAAGAGAATGGAAGCGTGATGGTACTGATCAGGTTTTTGTTTGGAAGATCCAGTTTGTAGAGCTTGGCACTTGGATACTCATAAGAGATGGCATACCAATATTGGCCATCATAAGCCATATCGCGACAAGAGTAATAGTTCGGAGAAGCATAAATCGGCACTCCGGTAATGTTGAATGTCTCAACCAAAGAACCCGTTGTGGTATATTTGGCAAAAGCATTGGTGCCATCGTAGGGCTGGGTAGCATAAAGAAAATTTCCGTCACTTTCCACTCCCCATGTTTGGGTTACCACAGGGACGTTCAAAGTGATGTCCCACATGTTGTTCGGAGAGGCCGCTAATTTGGCGCTGGCCGCTTCATTGGAAGGAGCAGGCTGACTGGCAATTTCTGCTGCCTGAGCTTGCAGAGATTTCAGTAAGACTTGCTTCTGCGCATTGTAAGAAGCTGAGCTCTTCTCTGTAAACTCAGGTTTCTGAGTTGCAGGAACAGCACTTCCGCTCATGTTTTCGATCCCGTTTGCGACTTCCGACTCAAGCTTCCAGGTAGAAGCCTTTACGTTGGAAACGGCAGGATCCACTTTTACTCCGGAATTCACAGACCCTTTGGGTTCTGCTTTCTGGGCGAAAGTTAAGAGCCCAAAAAGTAAAGCCGGAATTAAAAGTAGCAACTTAATCATTGTCATCTTTCTTTCCATAGATAATTGAATTGATTGTTAATTAATGTTTAAACATTGGTTTTCATGATTATACCCTTACTCTGATACATAACCTTTTGAGTATGTCAAAAAATGATGTATCACCGATAATACGATCGTTTTTAGTCGTAAAAATGTTTTATTAACCCGAATAAGCGGCGCTAAAATACAATATTATTCTATTGTTAAAACAAAAATGAATTGAAACTGCCTAAAATATTTTCAAAATATTTTAAGGGTTCTGGTGAATTAACGAAAAATTAACAAAATATGCGCATTCTTTGCTGGTATACGAGGGCAGAGCTGCTTAGAATGCCTTATCCCGACTCTGATTTTTGCGAACCTTTCAGTGTCGGAATAATCCAATTCCCCAGGAATTTAGAGTACCTGGAACAAAAACGACAGAAAGGTCTTTGGATTATTAAATGAAAGAGTGGAGCTGGAGGGATTCGAACCCTCGTCCAAACAGGCAGCCAAACGGTTTTCTACATGCTTAGCTTTCCTTTGATTGTCGGGCTGAACCCGGCAGAAAGCCATCCAAGTTCAGTCTTAGTCTCTTTGGTTTTCATACGGTCAGCGAAACAATAACCGTCTTATCCTGCTATTTACGATACTTCGGTCGGGACACCAGCAGGCAAGGTTTCCCGGGAAGCAGTCAGGGCTTAATCCTTTGATTAAGCAGCTAACGCGTAATTGTAATTGTTGCCGTTTAATGGGCGTGAGACTTAGATTTACGAGCAAACTCCTCAATGCTCGGCATGCTTGCCGGTTCACTTCCCCGCTGTCAAAACCTGTCAGCCCCGGTTTGCGACTGCAAAGGTACAAAAAATGTGCCGCCATTCTATTACCCCTTTAGGAATTCGTAAAAAAATAACAGCACTTATAATATGGTATCCCCCCCCCCAATTGGTATATTGTTATATTGAAAATTGGTATATTGGTACATACTCACCGCCAAGACATAAACAATCCATCTACATCACATAAACATAGTCCATCAAAACTTATCTAATGATCAATGTAATTATAATGTAATTGTTACTCTTCTATTTACTGCGAGAAATAACCATGGTTTTGACCTTACATCCAGAGTCAGTCATCAGTTTACAAAAATAAATGCCATTTCTCATCCCTGATCCGTCAAACTTCAGGCTATGACTTTTGGCGCTTGCAATTCCCTCAAAAAGGATACTGACTTCTTCACCCAATAAGTTATATACCTTGATACTTATTTTTCCAGTGGTAGGCAAGGAGTATCGGATTTCTGTCGTTTCGTTGAATGGATTCGGAATATTCTCCAGGGTGATTTCGCCCCCAAGTATTGCCGGAAGTATTTTGGGAATTGCCAGTTCAGCATTTTCAATCAGATCGCCCATCCCATCACTGAGTTCTGTTTCTATCGTATTGCTGAAAATCGCAGGATAATCCAACGCATGAACGTTTACTTTCATGGTAAATAGGATGTCTCCGGATTTCAGATTGATCGGAACTATCCCATACCAGGCAAGTCGAAGTTGCCCGTTTTGGGCCAGGTACACCAGGTTTTCCGGGCTTTGTTTGATGCTGATGTCTTTTATCTCCAGGTTTGTCGGGTAGTTCATGACAAGAGAGATTGAGCCCATTTCCATTGATTGAGTTGAATAAACCGGCACTTCCATGACCCCATTCCCTGCGATAAGGATACGGTCTGTATTGAAATTGGTCAGGTTTTTCGGTGGGGGAGAGGAAGAATAGGAACCGTTGACATCGCCGGTACACAGCACGCGGATATCCTGGGTTTGATTGACAGCCCCATTGAAACTTAGGTTAAAAGACTCTGAATAATAATCAGGTTTCCCGGGGACAACACCTGGTGGAAGGAAATTAGGAATGATTCCTACAAAACGACGCATCATTATTAGTCCATCCAAAGCGTTTGGTATTGATCCAATTCCGTTGACATCACCGGCAGAAAGCCAGGGTTCGGCCATGTAAAACCCATTCAGGTGGACCAGGTTCATCTGGATTAGCTGCGCATCAACAGAATTTACACCACCCCATCTTTTATTGATTTTTGCTTTTAGCGTATAACTTCCATTGGGGAGGCTTGTAAACTGATAATTACCGTTGTATCCTGTACAGGCAGTGTCAATCAGCGTACTTCCGGCCCAGAGCTGAACCTGGACACTATCACATGTATTGACAAAATTGCCCATGAGTTTTGGGATCGAGATGCCGGTTCCGGACTTGTGGGCATAATATACATTGCCACTCAAGTCATTGCAATTCAAAAGGTTTATGGTGCCATTCACCCAGCTGGCAGGGATTGTTCCAATAGTCCCATTGCCATAATAACTGGAATCTGGTCCGGTCCCCCAGTTTAGGTTACTGGTTCCTGCTGGGATGTCCAGTACAAGGTTCAGCAAAAGCCCGCTGCCCAGACTTACCTGGTTCATGGAAAACCAGGTGATCACATAGTGGGTGCCAATTACGCTAATATTGAAACCGGCAGGATCGAGCGCAGGGTTCAGATTCCCAACTCCTATTAAAATAATACCGGCCGGAACCTCTATATTTAAATGGATTTGCTGGATATAATAACAGGAGTCGACTAAAATAGGGATGTCGTAGACTCCTTTGCAAAACCCATTTAAACTTCCCAGGCTTGTAACAATTGTTGGCTGAAGCGGTATTTGTTTGTATTTTAGGGAATACCCGTCTGAAAAACCACAAAGGATGTCGGTTGCATTGAAGTCAGGCGAAATCCTGAGTGCATAAGTTCCCGGGGGAAGGCTGTCGAAAACAAGGCTGTCTTCCTGGCATTGGCCAACTGACTTGCTTTTGATAGGAATATTGCCACCACAGGGCAATGAAAATAGCTTCATGTCCAGATTAAACGCTGTTCTGGCCAGGAAATGAACGGTTTTTGTTGTAGACAGCGTAAAGCTGTACCAGTCCTGGTCAAATAATGTATCTACTTTCCATACGGTTCCACACCAGGCATCCCCCGGATTTAAGCTGACATAGGCCACCGGTATGCTGTTGCAGCCTCCGTTCAAGTTGGCTCCGCAAAGCTCTGACTCAGCCTGACTCCCTGGGAAACATAGGTTTGCGATTGCGCAAGCTGTATTTGTGACACATTTATTCACTGTGTCGTTCGCCTGGTTAACATCGCCGGGGACGTCCCAAACATAGGCCTGAAGACAAAAAGTTGCGCCGGGCGCTGAAAGGTCTATAAGGTTGTTAAAAGAATAGTCCATCCAATCTCCGGGGGCTAAAGGCGGGTTACCAAATGTAGCCCATTGATCCGTTTCTATAAGCACGGAATTCAGCTTAAAAGAAAGTTTAAAGTTACTTACTGTCGTCGAACCATAATTGACAACCCTGACTACAACTGCTTCGCTATTCGTCAGTGTCCCTGTCTGTGGGAAGCTCATGGTCATCAAACCGAGGTCGGTGGGGGAATTAACAGGGGTATAAGGAATGGCAAATCCAGTGATCATGACGCCGGATGGGAAATAATTGAGCAGGCTGGTTTGGCCATTGGCAGGGTTCATTTTAAACAATGCACCACCGATCCAGCTGGTATCCATGGCACAATAGTACAGTTTACCACTGGCCCTGTCAAATTCCATGTCAGCATTCTGTTTGAAGCTTTGAGAAGGGGATCCCACTTTTGCTTTCGTATACATTTGTGGGTCAATAGAATAAAGCTGGCCCTCTTTGGTGTCAGTGAAAAACAACAATCCATTGGCATTGCTGGCGAGATTGGTGATTTTTCCTTCAGTGTTACCCAGGTTTGCAAACAGTACCGCCTGTCCTGTCGTCCTGTTAATTTCATAAAGCGTTAATTTATACTTTCCTGTACTGGTCATTGTACTATTAATTCCAAAGAGTTTGCCGTTGACATAGTCGTAGGTCATCCCGTCAATACTGACGCCAAGCGGACCTATGCTTGTATAAGTTCCTGTGATGGGATCGATTTTCACAAGATGTCCGCTGTTATACAAGGGTGGATTATAGACTTCTGCGGCATACCAGGCACTGCCAATAGTAGGGGATTTTCCCCAACTTCCGCATACCAGTGGGTCATTGGATGTATTAACTGCAATTTGCGTGATCACGTCGGGGTATTCGAGATAGAAAGATACAGGGCCTTTTTGCAATCCTGGCGTGAGAGATTGGTTAATGTAACCATAAGCCTGGGTGAGGCTTGTGCTGATCGTCATGGACTTGCCTTTACACTGGTTGAGATAATTGATATCAGGGGCCAGCACGGCACAACAGTTAAAATTGATGCTGCCTGTAGCTGATACGATTAGGGTATCGAAAGAAATAACAGTGTCACCGCTTAGGGCTTGCCTGTATAGCGTTTTTGTTGAAGAATATCCATTTGAAGCTGCCATGGTCACAGAGAACAACTCGTTTGTTGATCCAAAATTTCTGACTTTCGCTTGTGGGATAATCGGGCTGCCAGCCACGGCAAAAGCAGGACTGATAATTTCGACGACACCGACATCATGAGCGAGTAAAGCTTGATAGGTAACTTCAAGATAGGGTTTGTGCGTTTGATTCCAGCCCTCGCCAAAACCCTTATAATTGCAGGAAAAACAGGTGTCAGGTTCGTAAAACCCGATTCCAAACCAGGATCCTGTGCCAACTGAGGCGGCATTAAAAATATCCGTTAAAACATTTCCATAATTCTGAAGGTTGCTTGATTGCCACGACGCTGCCGTATTCCAGCTGTTGCTATTGCCTGTATAAGAGAATCCGTTTTTGATGTCATTATAAAGGTTCGTTGGGGTGCTAAGGATAGGGTCAATGCTCAGTTTTTTCAGGCTGAGCATTGGTGCGCCAGTTTGGGATTGCAGCCACCAATGCAATTTGACGTCTACGATCTGGACACCAGGAGGAATCGTCGCAAGTGGGAATTTTGCCCACCCGGCCCTGGCTTCTCCTGAGGCGTAATTGATCAGGCTGTTTTGCGAGATAATATATGGTGTTGCTGATGCAGGGCCTTCAACAGTCCCGGTCCAGTTCGCAGCCATTTGAGGAAATATCGTCGTGAGGACCTGGGGATTGTTGACTACGGTTTTGCATATCCCGTCATTGGCAGGATTCCCGTCCCCAGTGAGCATGGTCGTGACACAAATTTGATAGTTGTTAAAGATTTGAAGATCAGCAGGAGGAGACAAGGTCCAGGTAATTTGTGCGCCAGGCATTAAACTAACTGTTATGATATTGGTTGGTGAAGAAACCCCATTCACAGAATATTTTACGGGTATATTGGATACCGTACTTGTACCATAATTCCCGATCACGGCTTGAACGATTTCCGCAGTACCGAGATTGTTTCCGCTATTCGGGCTTAAAATGGATACCACACCAACATCGATTGGCCAACCTACAGTATTGCCCAGCTCATAACCAAAGAAATGGTATCCGGGCGAACCTGAAATATAGTTTCCTGTCCCCAGCAATACCGATTTGCCAGGAAAAAACAACTTGGATTCAGACAAGCCATAGCTAATAGGTGATACTACTGAGCTGGATACCAGGTCGTTTATTGAGTGCGTAAGCCCTGTAAATGTATGTGTTACCGGATTAAACTGCCGTAAAACGGAGCCATTGCTTCCTGAAAACCAGAGAAACTTGGTTCCCGGGTTTGAATATTGATCGGTGGCGCATCCATATTCACTCGAAGGAAGTATATATGGCCCGGATAGCGTTGTTCCCGATTGAGAGACAGCATAGACTTTGTTGTAATCTCCGCACCAGAATCCTCCATTTCCAGCATCCAGATCTGCATCAAAGGTGATATGATATCCATTAGAAAAAGGTAGTGAGAAACTGCTGATCAGTGTTTTATTACTCAGGTCCAGTTTGTAGACTTTAGCGTTTGGATAGGCATAAGAAATGGCATACCAGTACATGCCATCATAACACATGTCGCGCAGCGAAAAGGGATTGGAAGCGCTGTAGATCGGGACTCCGGCTATGTTAAAGTTCTCGATTAATGTTCCGGCTAAGGTATATCTGCCAAAAGCAAAATTTGAATCATAGGGGAAAGTGGCAAATAAATTGGTACCGTTACATTCTACACCCCAAACCTGCTTTGCTACCGGGGCATTGATGAGGATATCCCACATATTGTTGGGGGAAGCGGCTAGTTTTGCTTCGCTTTGGGAGTAAACATCAGTTACTGTTGTAAGTAACAGCCCCAAAAGAAATCCAAGAGTAATTTTTGCCAGGCTTTTCATAAAATTATAATTAGTCATCGTAAACTGCATTGGTAAACAGACCTTGTATTTTCCCATTAGTTGCCCAAAGCCTAAATGATGATTAAAAATCATTATTCAATATAAGAGATAATCATCGTTTTTACTTTACTGCCAAAGGGAGTCTGTATCTTGTAAAAATAAATTCCATTACTTAGGTTTGACCTGTCAAATCTCAGTTCATGGCTTCCTGAGGATTCGTTTCCCTGGAAAAGAGTCCTGATTTCTTCACCCAATGTGTTATATACCTTAATGGTGATATACCCAGCCTGTGGAAGTGTGAATTGGATTTCTGTCAGGACGCTGAAAGGATTGGGGACATTGTCAAGAAAAATGCCAGTTCCATTATCGGCCGGAATGATTTTTGGAATTTCCAAGTGGACATCTTCGAAAAGATTGGCCATGCCGTCACTGAATACTGTCTCATCCGTATTGCTAAAGATCGCTGGAAATTCCAGGTCCTGGACTTTTACTTTCATAGTTAATAAGACATCGCCGGCACGTAGTATAAATGGGTTGATTCCATACCAGGCAAGCCGGCATTGGCCAGCTTTCGCAAGGAATACCAGGTTTTCAGGGCTTTCTTTGATGCTGATGTCCAGGATTTCAAGGTTTATTGGGTAATTAAAAACAAGTGAGATTGATCCCAATTCCACAGATTGAGTTGTGTAAACCGGCACTTCAACCACCCCATTAGTTGCAACAATAACACGGTTAGTATTGAAATTTATCAGGTTTTTAGGCGGGGGTTGGGTGACATAAGACCCATTAACATCACCGGTGCAAAGCACATGGATATCCTGTGTTTGATTGCTTGTCCCATTGACACTGATGTTAAATGATTGTGTAAACCAGTCAGGTTTTCCCGGGAAAACGCTTGGTGGAAGGAAACTCGGAATAATACCCACGAAACGTCTCATGATTAACAGGGCATCGCTAGAGTTAGGCAAGGAGCCGATCCCGTTTACATCTCCTGCAGCGAGCCAGATTCCGTTTAGCGTAAACCCCCCAAGCTGCACCATATTCATCTGGATCTGCTGGGCATCCACAGAATTTCCGCCACCCCAGACTTCATTGATTTTTGCCTTCAAAGTGTAATTTCCGTTGGGGACATTACTAAAGGTGTAATTCCCGTTATAACCGGCGCATGCTGTGTCGATCAGGCTTGTTCCTTGCCAGAGTTGTGCAATGACACCACACCAGCTTGGATAATTACCCATAAGCTTAGGGGCGGAAGTTCCCACGGAGTTTTTATGCGCATAATAAATACTCCCGCTTAAGTTGTTGCAGTTGAGAAGGTTTGTGCTTCCGTTTACCCAAACAGAAGGGATGGTGCCAATAATACCATTGGCATAATAGCTGGTGTCGGGTGCTGCACTCCAGCTTAAGTTGCTGGTTCCTGCAGGAAGATCTAAAAAGAGATTAACCAGAAGGCCACTTCCTGGGGTTGCAGCAATCATGGAGAACCAGGTAATCAGGATTTGAGTAGCATTTTGAGTGATGCTGAAGTAGGCAGGATTCAGTGCAGGATTCAGGTTGTTGAACCCCATCAACGTAACGCCAGGCGGAACATCAATACTTAAATGCATTTGCTGGATGTTATAGCACGAGTCAATGTAGACGGGGACTGTTTGTACACCCATACACAAGCCATTCAGGCTGCCAAGTGTTGTGATGACGGTAGGCTGGGGTGGAATCAGAACAAACTTTAGGGCGTAGTTATTCGAAAAACCGCAAACCAGGTCACTTTCATTGGTGTTGGGTGCAATCCTGAAAGCGTAGGTGCCGGGAGGCAACAAGGGATAAACAAGACTGTCTTCAGTGCATTTGACAAAGGTTTTACTCATGAAAGGCGCATTGCTATTGCAGGGAAGCGAAACAAGATTCAGGTCGAGGTCAAACGCTGACCTTATTTTAAGATGAACGGTTTTTGAAGTGGCAATAGTGAAACTGTACCAGTCCTCATCCATGAGGGTGTCAATTTTCCAAACCGATCCACACCAGGCATCACCAGGGTTAAGAGGAACATATGCTATTGGAATGCTGTTACATCCTCCATTGATATTATTGCCACACAATTCCACTTCAGGCTGGCTGCCGGGGAAACAAAGATTGGTGATGGTGCAGGCAGTGTTTTTTACACACTTTCTCACGGTGTCATTGATCCAGTTTGCATCTCCCGTTGCATTCCATACCCATGCTTTCATGCAATAACCCGCCCCGGGAGTAGCGAGGTTATAAAGATTGTTGAAAGGCAAATCGATCCAATCTCCTGCTGCCAATGGTGGAAAACCTGAGCCCGCCCATGGAAAGGTTTGAATGGCACCAGACCCCAGTTGACAGGATACATTGAAGTTAGCCATACTTGTCGTACCATAATTTCTGACCCTGGCAATGATCGCTTCATTGTTGGTCAGGACCCCGGTTTTTGGTGAGCTAATCGTCATTATTCCCATATCTACTGCAGATAATATTGGATTATAGGGAATGGCTATCCCACTCATAATTATGCCATTGGGAAAATAATTGATAAAAGTATTTTGGCAATTGGCTGAGTTAATACGATAGATAGCCCCGGTATTTAAGTTTGAATCTACCGCTGAAAGGAAGAGATTCCCGCTTGCCCTGTCAAATTCCATATCCGAATTCAACTTAAAATTATTCCCGGCAGAACCCAACAATTCCTTACTATAATTGAGTGGATCAACAGAATACATGCGATCCGACTGGACATCTGTAAAAAACAGCATTCCATTGGCATTGCACGCAAGGTTGGTGATCTTTCCTGCCGTATACCCCAGGTTGGCAAAAAGCACCGCTTGTCCTGTGAGGCGGTTGATTTCATAAAGGGTGGTCGCAAATTTGCCGGTTCCGACATTATTGCTGCTGATACCGTAGAGTTTGCCGGTAATGTAGTCATAGGACATGCCGTCAATGGCAACGCCAAGAGGACCGATAAAGGTATATGCCCCGGAATTCGTATTGATGGTAACGAGCTGATCGCTGGAGGGATTGGAAGGATCGTCGAGTTCTGCGGCATACCATGTGCTTAAACCTGCCGGGTCTTTTCCCCAGGTCCCGCAAACAAGCGATTCTGTTGTGGTATTCACTGTAATCTGGGTCACCACATCCGGGTGTTCAAGGTAGAAGGTGGCAGGTCCTTTCAATATTCCGGGAGTCAATGATTGGGTGATATAGCCAAAAGCCCGGGTCAGCACTGAATCAATATGGATTTGTTTTCCCTTACATTGGTTGAAATAATTGACATCGGTTGCGAGGACTGCACAACAGTTAAAGCTTTGCATTCCAGATCCTGTAAGAGTTAGTGGGGTGAAACTAAGCAGGGTATCGCCACTACCGGCCGGCCTTGTTATTGTTATTGATGAAGTATAAGCGGAAGGTCCGGTCATGACAATGGAAAACGTCTCATTGGTAGAGCCATAATTCCTGACCTTGGCTTTAGGTGTGACAAGAGTTCCGGATAAGATAAAATCATCCATGATAATGGTGTCGACACCCACATCGTGCGCTAGTTTTATTTGATAGGATACCTTTAAATAAGGCGTATGTGTCTCATTCCATCCGTCAGCAGAGCCATTATAACAGGAAGCACAAGTTTCCGGGTCATAAAAACCGATTCCAAACCAGGATGCTAATGAATCAACAGCATTCTGTATGTCACCCAAAACATTTCCGTTGGTCTGCAGATTACTTGAATGCCATGAGCCTGCGGTGGACCAGCTGTTGACCATTCCCGTATAATCAAATCCATTTTTAATATTGTAATAGAGGCTGGCAGGCGGTGTTGTTATGGGATCAGCAGTAAGTCTGTGCAAACTAAGACAAGGTGCTCCAGTCTGACTTTGTAGCCACCAGCTCAACCCGACATCAGTGATTTGTACACCCGAAGGAATTGTTGTCAGTGGAAATTTCGCCCATCCGGCCCGGGCTTCTCCTGACCCATATTTAATCAGGCTGTTTTGTGAAATAATGTTGGGTGTTGGACTTGCCGGACCTTCAACGGTACCTGTCCAGTTGGGCAGGTTATTAGGCCAGATGGTATCCGTTGTGGAAGGGAAATTGTTTTTCACCGTTTTGCATTTACCGTCATTGGGCGGAAATTGATCACCAGCTAACATCGTTGTGACACAGACCTGGTAATTGTTGTAAAGGTGTAGGTCAGCATTCGGGCTAAATTGCCAGGTCAATTGCTGGCCAGGCAATAATATATTGGGAATCGTGTTGCTTATCGGTGCCGCCCCATTGATTGAATATTTTACAGGGATATTTGACACGGAGGTGGTGCCATAATTTTTGATGATGGCTTGTACAATCTCTGAAGTTCCCAGGTTCGTTCCACTAACAGGACTGACGATTGACACCACGCCAACATCGATAGGAAACATAACAGAGGGTGCCATTTCATAGCAAAACAGATGATAGGAGGAACTACTCACTGAATAATAATATGCTGTTCCCAGCAAAACCAGATTGCCAGGATCAAACAATTTAGAATCTGACAAACCATAAACATATGGATAAGTAGCGGATGGGCTTAAGTCAGTCAATGAGTGGCTTACCCCTGTATAGGCTTGAGTAAGCGGATTCCATTGCAAGAGTGCATAAGCGGAAGTGCTGCCATACCAAATATGTTTTGTTCCCGGGTTTGAGTATTCATCGGTAGCAGAACCGTAGCAGCTTGAAACAAGTGTATAAGGTCCGCCAATCAATGTGCCGTCCATTTTTACAGAAAAAGATCTGTAATAATCCCCGCACCAGAAACCACCGTTTCCGGCATCAAGAGCATGGTCGAAAGTGACCTGGTATCCATAAGAGAATGGAAGTGTGACGCTACTGATCAGGTTTTTATTGATAAGATCCAGTTTGTAAAGTTTGGCACTTGGATACTCATAGGAGATGGCATAAAAGTAGGTCCCGTCATTACACATATCTCTTAATGAGTAGAAATTAGGACTACTGTATACCGGGACCCCTGGTATATTAAAACTCTGTAGAAGGACACCCGTATTCGTATATTTCCCAAAAGCAAAATTGGGATCATAGGGGAAGGTGCAATAAAGAAACTGACCGTCACTTTCAACGCCCCATGTCTGTTTACTGACTGGCAGGTTGAAGAGGACGTTCCACATGCTTTCAGGGGAGGAAGGCAGGCGCTGATTCTCCTGGATACCTCCTGTTTCCTTTTCAAGCTGATCCGGGGTTATTGTCTGCGAATAAGCTGCAATCCAAGAGTTTAATGAGAGGCTGATGAGGAGCTCCAGGGTGATCTTTACTAGGCGTTTCATTGAAAATGAATTAGGGAAGTGATCTCCGATATAGCCTTGAAAGATACGAAAGATTTAAATGTTTTGTGAAATAAAAAACAAATAACATTTACCCCATCCGTCCCGCCTACGGCGGTCCACCTTCCCCATCAGGGGAAGAATGATGCGCCGATTATCGTGTGAATGGTTGATCTGGCTTAGACTCCCCGAATGGGGAGATGTTGTGCGAAGTGAGACAGAGGGACTTACGGATTCAGCGGTTGCGCAAACCTCCTGATATGTTCTGCATCTACTGTTTCATCGCACAGGATCGCCAGTCGTTCTACTACGTTTCGTAATTCCCTGACATTGCCGGTCCAGCGTACATTTTTTAATTCTTCCAGGGCTTCATCGGTGATCTCAGGCATCGGACGACCTTGGTTTTCACAGACTTCGGTCATAAAATGCCTCGTCAGAATAGGGATGTCGTCTTGTCGTTCGTGAAGCGGTGGCACATGGATCAGGATTACACTCAGCCTGTGATAAAGATCTTCCCTGAAGTTTTTCTTTTCAATTTCTTCCCGAAGATTTTTATTGGTAGCAGCGATTACCCTGACATTCACCAGGATATCTTTTTCTCCACCGACGCGAGTAATTTTATTTTCCTGTAAAGCCCTGAGGACTTTGGCCTGGGCTGCAAGGCTCATGTCGCCGATTTCATCAAGGAATAGGGTGCCGCCATCGGCAAGCTCGAAGTCACCTTTTCTTTGTTTGATCGCGGAAGTAAAACTGCCCTTCTCATGGCCAAAGAGATTGCTCTCGATGAGTTCTGAAGGAATTGCGGCACAGTTTACCTCGATAAATGCTTGTGTTGACCTGGCGCTGAACTCATGGATCCAACGAGCGACCAGCTCTTTTCCGGTACCATTCTCCCCGGTGATCAGCACCCGGGCATCTGTTGGAGCTACACGCTCGATCAAGGTTTTAATCTGGGCTATGGCAGGACTTTCCCCGATCATGTCGTAAGTCTTGCTGACTTTACGCTTAAGCGCTTTGGTCTCATAGACAAGCAAGGACTTATCCAGTGCATTCCGAAGCGTAATCAGGATGCGATTTAAATCTAAGGGTTTGGCGATATAGTCAAAAGCACCCTTTTTAATGGCTTCAACAGCAGTTTCTATTGTCCCATGACCTGAAATCATGATCACTGGTGCATCGCTCATAGGAAGGATCTTATCCAACACTTCGATTCCATCCATCCTGGGCATCTTGATGTCGCAAAGAACCACGTCGAAACTCCCTGTTTTCATCAGTTCCAACCCATCAGCCCCGTTCTCAGCTTCTTCAACTTCGTACTTTTCATACTCCAGGATTTCCCGTAGCACGGCCCGAATCGGTCTTTCATCATCAATGATTAGTATCTTAGCCATGCGCTTATTTCGTTGGTTTGTGTTTTAATAGTTAGCAGTTAATAGTTAGTTGTTAGGTTGAGATCAGCGCCATCGCGCCATCACCCCATCACCCCCTATACGTCACCCACTTCCACAACTCCCGATAATCCACCTTCTTCCCATACATCAAAATTCCGGTTCGGTAGATCTTTGCGGCGAGCCAGGTAGTGCCCAGGAAACCCAGGATCAGCATGCCCATGGAAAGGATGATTTCTGTAAGGGGTACCCCAAAAGGAAGCCGGATCATCATGATAATTGGGCTGGTAAAAGGGATAATCGACAGCCAGAAAGCAGCGGGACCATCCGGATTGTTGATAACATATTGAGCAGAGACAAAAGAAAGAATGAGTGGTATTGTAATCGGTAACATAAATTGCTGGGTGTCGGCTTCATTGTCGACAGCAGCGCCAATAGCGGCAAAAAGTGCTGCATATAAAAGATAACCACCCAGAAAATAAAAGAGGAATCCACCCAGCATCAGTGCATAATTCACAGAACCCAGCGCATAAAATACCTCGCCAACGTCATTAGATTTGGCTTCCTGGTCCATAGCAGCATCAAGCGTGCCGGAGTTGGCTGATTGCGCAACTTTTCCCATGAGCATTTCTTTCGTCTGACTCTGTTTTATTTCCTTCGAATAAGTGAGCTGAAAACCAGCAACAATAGCAAAAGTAAGCAAGACCCAGAGTACAAATTGCGTCAGTCCTACCATGGCAACACCCACAATTTTACCCATCATCAGCTGGAAAGGTCTGACTGAGGAGACAATGACTTCAACGATGCGGTTGGTCTTTTCCTCAATGACGCCCCTCATGACCTGAGATCCAAATAAAAAGATAAAGAAATAAATCAGAAAAGCGCCAAACATGCCCAATACCATACTGACTTCGGTATAGCTTTTTTCCTCTTTCCCGCCTTCACCCATTTTGATCGTGATGAGGTTTATATTGGATTTTATACTCTCAAGTACACTCTTGTCGATACCCGAAGCCTGAAGCTTCAGGTTCTCGACTTCCTTTTTCATGCCCTCCTGGATGTAATTCTGTATGTTGATACCTACTTGGTTTTCAGAATATAACAGCGCTTCGGAAGGCACTGTCGTTGAGGGTTTCGCGACATAAAGCAAGGCGTAATATCCAGAATCCTTGAATTTTGCTTTTTCACTGTCCAGAGCTCCATATACATAGGTGAACTGAAGATGTTCCGTATTCTGGAATTTGTTGTAAAACAGCCCTGTCTCATCAAGAACGGCAATTTTATGAGTCTTGTCCTGGATTTGGGAAATGAAAACCGGTACGATCATGATACCTGCCATCAGCAGGGGACCTAAGATCGTCATGACGATAAAGGAACGTTTCCTTACTCGTGTAAGATATTCACGTTGAATAATCAGTAAAATCTTGTTCATGGCTTTGTTTTTAGAAAGCGCTGTTGGCTTCGTTTTCAGTGACTTTCTGGATAAAAATGTCATTCATCGTTGGAATAATTTCTTTCAAAGAATGGATGCTGGCATGAGGAATAACCACTTTAAGCAGGTCATTCGGAGAATGGCCATTGTTGAGTTTTACCCTTATTTTTTCGAAATTTCCACTTTTCCCCTGTGAAATGACCTCCATGCCACTGGAAAGAATACTGGCAACAGAACTGCCGTCATGCTCATATTCCAGCTCATAAGTGTTTGTCTTATAGGTATTTTTTATTTCAGTGACTTTGCCTTCCAGGATTTTATTCGACTTGTCAATCAGTGCGATGTTATCACAAAGTTCCTCTACAGAAGCCATGCTATGGGTAGAGAAAAGTATGGTAGCCCCCTGATTGCGAAGATTAAGTATTTCTTCTTTGATAATATTCACGTTGATTGGGTCGAAGCCGCTGAAGGGTTCGTCAAATATGAGGAGAGAAGGCTCATGCAATATGGTGATAATGAATTGAACTTTTTGCTGCATTCCTTTTGAGAGCTCCTCAACCTTGCGGTTCCACCAGGCTTCGATCTCGAATTTCTCAAACCAGTATTTAAGCTTTTTCAAGGCATCGTGTTTGCTAAGCCCTTTAAGTCTCACAAGGTAGATTGCCTGTTCGCCGACTTTCATCTTTTTGTACAATCCTCTTTCTTCAGGAAGATAACCGATGGTATGGATGTGGTGCGGTTGAAGCCGTTCATTGTTAAGAAAAATCTCACCTTCATCAGGACCTGTGATCTGGTTGATGATACGGATCAAAGTCGTTTTTCCTGCGCCGTTCGGGCCCAGCAAACCATAGATGCTTTTCTCGGGGACACTGATAGATACTTTGTTCAGCGCAGTTTGCGCTGCATATCTTTTGGTGACTCCCGAAATCTCAAGAAAATTATTCATGGATGATTTCGTTAAAATGCATAATTATAAAAACTTGGCCATTTTGCACAGCAAAGAAGCTTAGTTTCACTTATACACAGCTTTTTGCCGAAGTATTTATTGCAAAGATGCGGAATAATTATTGGAAATACTCACGCATCTTTTTAAAGAAACCTCTTTCAGTTGAATCGGGTTTTGGAACAAAATGGGGGGATTGGCTCATGGTTTCTAACATGGCTCTTTCTTCTTTACTAAGCTCTTTAGGAATCCAGACATTGATATTTACCAATAAATCGCCACGACCATGACTGCTGACATTGGGAAGTCCTTTCCCTTTGAGTCGAAGCACTTTTCCGGGTTGAGTGCCGGGCGTTATTTTAACTTTTGCTTTTCCCTCCAGGGTAGGAATGTCAACAGAAGTTCCCAGGCTTGCTTCCGGGAAACTAATATATTGTTCGAAAAGGAGGTTGTTTCCATCCCGTTCCAGTTCTGGATGTTCCAGCTCTTCAATCTGGATGATCAGGTCACCTGGATAGCCACTCCGGGCTGCCGCATTGCCTTTGCCTGTCATGGCGAACTGCATGCCTTCACTCACCCCGGCAGGGATATTGATACTGATAACTTCTTCCCCCTTTATTATCCCGTTGCCAAAACAGCTATTGCATTTCTCAATAATGATCTTACCCTCACCGCTACATGTTGGGCAAGTGGTGGTGGTGGCCATCTGGCCCAAAATCGTATTGGTCACACGGCTAACTGTACCACGACCATGGCATGACTGGCATGTGTGGAAACCGGAACCGTTTTTTGCACCGCTGCCATTACATGAATTGCAGGGAACGTATTTGTTGAGTTTGATTTTTTTTTCGACACCGGTAGAGACTTCTTCGAGGGTCATTTTGACTTTAACCCTGAGGTTACTTCCTTTAGTCACATGACGACCGCCACGCTGTGATTGGCCAAAACCGCTGAATCCACCGCCAAAAGCATTGCCAAAGATGTCACCGAATTGTGAGAATATGTCATCCATCGACATCCCACCTCCAAAGCCCTGTGCGGCATTATTCCCCATGCCGGCATGTCCAAACTGATCATAGCGTTGACGTTTCTCAGCGTTGCTCAGAACTTCATAAGCTTCAGCACCTTCCTTGAAATGATCTTCAGCTTCTTTGTTATTGGGGTTTTTATCCGGATGAAATTTCAAAGCAAGTTGACGGTAGGCCTTCTTGATCTCGGCTTCATTTGCGCTCTTTGAAACGCCCAGTATCTCGTAATAGTCTCTTTTTTTCACGGCTTAATTCTTAAATACCCACAATTACTTTGGCAAAACGGATCACTTTCCCGTTTAAAGTATATCCCTTTTCAATCTGGTCCACGACTTTCCCTCTTAAATCTTCTGAAGAAGCTGGAATATTCGTGATAGCTTCATGAAAATCTGTGTCAAAGTCATGGTTCATGGCATCCATTGCCTTAAGGCCTTTCGATTCCAGGGTTGAGCTTAATTTGTTGTAAATCAGCATCATTCCTTCCTGCATGTGATCCGGGACATCACTTTCTGTTGTGTGTTTCAGTGCACGTTCAAAATCATCAATGACAGGAAGCAGTGACACAATCAATGAAGCCGATGCAACATCAGAGATCTCCATCTTTTCCTTTGCCGTACGTTTTCGGAAATTGTCGAAATCGGCATAAAGCCTCAGAAGCTTATCATTCGCATCAAGGTAACGTGCGTGCCAGTCTTCCTCTATTTCTTTTTTGGCTTTATTCTTATTCGATTTAAAAGCGTTTTTCAACTTGCTTTCTTCTTTTATTGGCTCAAGGCTTATATTCTCTAGTTCAGGCTTATTTTCCATCAGTAATTCGAATAATGACATTATTATATAAAAACCGTCCCATCAAGAAGTTTGCCACTTTCCTGACGGGACAATTTGTCAGCCTTACGGCATGATATGATAAAATTGATTAAGGCTTACCAGACTTAGTTCTTGACTACTTTCTCAATGGCATAATGAAGGTCGATACCACGAAGGTTTTTCCCAATGATCACGCCATTCGGGTCGAGCAGGAAGTTTGACGGGATAGAGTTCACGCCATAAGCTGCTGATGCAGTACTTTGCCATCCTGCCAGGTCACTTACATGACAATCCCAACTCAGGTTGTCAGACTTTATGGCATTGACCCAGGGATCTTTTTGCTTGTCAAGAGAAACGCTATAGATTTTGAACCCTTTCCCATTGACAAATTTCTTGCCTTTGTATTTATTGTACGCTTCAACAACATTCGGGTTTTCCCTGCGACAGGGGCCACACCAGGATGCCCAGAAGTCAACCAGTACATAATTACCTTTCAATGAAGAGAGTTTAATTGGTTTTCCATCAACTCCATTCAATTCAATTTCAGGGGCTTTATCACCCACATTGGTTCCGGTTTTAACTTCTTGTGCAACGGCTTTGTTGTTTGTTGCGCTCCAGAATAAAGGCAGGGTTGCCAGCAGGAATAAATAAGCTGCTTTCTTCATATGTCTATATAAATGTTTGGGTTAAATTTCAGGGTATCCTTACAATTTCCGCGCCAAGATTTTTTAATCGCTGGTCGATATTCTGATAGCCGCGATCAATCTGGTCAACATTGTCGATTACAGAGCGTCCCTGTGCGGATAACGCGGCAATCAGCAGTGAAACCCCGGCTCTAATGTCAGGCGACGACATCCTGATTCCCCTGAGCGGGTATTGACGGTTTAATCCGATGACAGTGGCGCGGTGCGGATCACAAAGAATGATCTGTGCACCCATGTCAATCAGCTTGTCGACGAAGAACAAACGGCTTTCAAACATCTTCTGGTGGATCAGCACAGTCCCTTTTGCCTGAATGGCGGTAACAAGTGCAACGCTGATGAGGTCAGGGGTGAATCCAGGCCATGGGGCATCAGCAATGGTCATGATCGAGCCATCCATAAAAGTGTCCACTTCGTAGGATTCCTGTGCAGGTATGAACAGATCATCACCTTTTCTTTCAATGACAATTCCGAGTCTGCGAAAGACTTCCGGGATCATTCCAAGATGAGGATAACTTACATCTTTAATGAGAATTGACGATTGAGTCATGGCAGCCAGGCCAATAAAACTGCCAATCTCAATCATATCCGGCAGAAGCTTATGCTCACAGCCATGAAGTTCATCAACACCTTCAACTGTGAGAAGGTTTGAGCCAACACCAGTGATTTTAGCACCCATGCTGTTCAGCATCTTACAGAGCTGGTAGACATAGGGTTCGCAGGCAGCGTTAAATATCGTTGTTGTTCCTTTTGCGAGAGTGGCAGCCATAACAATATTGGCAGTTCCCGTTACAGAGGCCTCATCTAAAAGCATATGACAACCCAGGAGTTTGTCTGCATCCACGCGATAAAGTCCTTCGTCACGATCAGCATGAAAGACGGCGCCCAGCGCAGTTAAACCGATGAAGTGCGTATCCATCCTGCGGCGCCCGATTTTGTCTCCGCCAGGTTGCGGGATCCAGGCCCGTTTGAACCGGGCGAGCAGCGGACCCAGGATCATAATGGAGCCTCTTAAGCTGCTGGCTTGTTTTCTGAATTCGTTAGTGGTGAGATATTCAAGGTCGATGTTGTCAGCCTGGAAGCTAAATTGTTCAAAGCCGGTTTTTTCAACCCTGACGCCAAGGGCAGACAGAAGCTCAATGAGTTTGTTGACATCGCGGATGTCGGGCAGTTTGCTGAGTGTTATTTTTTCAGGGGTGAGAAGCGTTGCACAGATAACCTGAAGTGCTTCATTTTTGGCACCCTGGGGGATGATTTCACCCGCGAGCTTTTTGCCACCGTGGATCTCGAAAGAGCTCATAAAAATTTAATCGATACGTTTCTTCCTGCGTTGGAATTTCATATTTTTATTGTCTTTCGGGAAGAATTTCTTCTTCTTTACGACATTTTGTGCCAGGATGTCATTGGTGTTATTCAGCCTTGTTTCTGTATCCAGGTTGATTTTTCCACCGGAAAGTTCAGACAACTGCGCATAGATCACCTCATCAGCAACCGCATCACGGTTCCAGAGCAAATAGGTCTTTTTAAGGTGGTTGGCAATATTCTTTATAAGGACAGCTTTTTCCGGACTGTCTTCCAAAGCGGCAGTTTGCTTGATCATATTCTCCACGTTCTTGCCATAATGGCCGTAACGCAGGTTCTTGACAGTATACTTAATTTTTTCTGGCTTGGCGATCAGAACTTCACGTGAGGGTGCGGGGTAGGGGGCATCGACATCTAGTTTGAAGTCGGAGATGATATAAAGATGATCCCAGAGTTTTTGTTTGTAATCGCCATTGTCTTTCACCTGGGGACTCAGCTGAGCCATCACGTTGACAACGGTTTTGGCGCATTTTGTCCGCAGGTCGCGGTCTTCGATGCCGAGTAAATATTCTACAGTGCTTTGCAGCGTCCTTCCGTATTCGGCAAGGATAAGGTGTTTGCGGGAAGTGTTATAATCTAAATCCATATTTGGTTTATTAGACAGGCTTATCAGAGTACCAAGACCATGTCACTATTGTACGTTTGAATTCCAACAATATCAGAGAAAACTATTTGCCGGAATTTCAAATCGCTGCAAAGATACTAATTTCCTGTTATCTTCAAACGGGCAAATCTAAGCAATAATTGTTTCTCTCCTGTTCCCGGGAAATCCACAGTAGCTTTCTTGCTGGCACCTGCCCCTTCTACGGTGATGACCTTGCCTTTGCCGAAGCGAGCATGTTCTACCTCCATCCCGGCTTGTATCTTTTCGATTTCCTGCATGTCGACTGATTCTGTCGGGCCGGAGTTGAGTGAATTCGAACCGGTTGTAGGGCCTTTTCGCTCTTTGGGCGTGACTTTTCGCAGGTTTTGCGGCGTATGCATCACCTTGGACGGCTGGTCGACGAATTCTGCATCAATCTCGTCGATGAAACGGCTGGGCTGGCACATTGTCAGGTTTCCCCAGCGATAGCGCGTCTCAGCATACGCTAAGGTCAGCCGTTCCTTGGCACGCGTGATGGCGACATAGAAAAGCCTCCGTTCTTCCTCGAGTTCAGCGCGGGTACCCATTGACATATAAGAAGGGAAGAGGTTTTCCTCGAGACCGGTCACATAAACATGAGGAAATTCAAGTCCTTTGGCCGCATGGATGGTCATCAGTGTCACTTTGTCCTGCTCTTCTTCGCCTTCTTCCTTGTCCATATCAGTAAGGAGGGAGACTTCTGAAAGGAATTCATCCAGGGTCCGCATTTTCTGGGATACAGGGATGATCTCACCGTCTTCAGAGATCGAAGGTGTGTTGGTGAAGTCACTCACGGCATTCAGGAGCTCTTCGATGTTTTCTGCCCGACTGACGCCTTCCGGGGTCTCATCCTCGCGTAGTTCCCGCAGCAGTCCTGAGTTGTTGGTGATATGGTATGCCAGGTCATAAGCACTTTTGTGTTTTACCTGGATCTGGTAACTCTTTATTTTTGTAGTGAAGTCGCTGATTTTTGCTTTGATCCCTGAATTGATGCCGGCCCCGATTGCGTCCAGGTCATGCAAGCCCTCCCAAAGACTGAGGTTTGCTTCATCGGCAGCCACCTGGATTCTTTCCAGTGATGTTTGGCCAATACCGCGGGCGGGGTAGTTGATGATTCTCAATAGAGATTCCTGGTCATGCGGATTGACGGTGACACGGAAATAAGCCAGTAAGTCCTTGATCTCCTTTCGCCTGTAGAAAGAAAGCCCGCCATAGATCCGGTAGGGGATGTTCAGTTTTCGTAAAGCGTCTTCCAGTGAACGTGATTGTGCATTGGTACGATAGAGGATCACAAAGCCACTGTTGGGAAGCTGGTGGTTCATCTTCTGTTCAAATATAGAATGTGCCACCAATACCCCTTCCTCAGTATCTGAAGAAGCTTTCAGTACGTGGATCACGGGTCCTGCGTCATTACCGGTCCAGAGCGTTTTTTTGATCTGGTCGCGGTTGTTTTTGATCACGCAGTTGGCAGCATTCAGGATGTTTTGGGTGGAACGGTAGTTTTGTTCCAGCTTAAACACCTGGTGATCCGGGTAATCACGGCGGAAGTTGAAGATATTTTCGATGTTGGCCCCGCGGAAACCGTAGATACTTTGGGCATCATCACCGACAACGCAGATGTTTTCGTTGTTGGCAGCCAGTCTTTTGAGAATGGTATACTGAGAAAAGTTCGTATCCTGGTACTCATCCACCAGGATATATTTGAATTTCTGTTGATATTTTAAGAGACAATCCGGGTGATCGCGTAATAAAACATTTGTATAGAACAGCAGGTCATCGAAATCCATGGCAGAGGCTTTGAAGAGCCTTGCCTGGTAAATCTGGAAAATTTTGGCGATATGGGGTTTTTGGGCAGCCAGGTCATATTCCTTGAATTCATCATTCTCAGCATACTCAGCAGCAGAAAAGAGGTTGTTCTTGGCGAGGGAGATCCGGCTGAGTACGGCGCCCGGCTGGTAAACCTTCACATCCAGGTTAAGTTCCTTCAGGATATGTTTGATGAGATTCTTGGAATCGTCAGTGTCATATATGGTAAAGGTGGAGGGAAAGCCCAGGTGGTGGCCATCGACCCGGAGGATCCTGGCGAAGATGGCGTGAAAAGTCCCCATCCATACGTTGCGGGCATCCTGGTCGCCAAAGAGTTCCTGGATCCGTTCCTTCATCTCCTTGGCTGCCTTGTTGGTAAAGGTCAGCGAGAGGATGTGGAAAGGTTCCACGCCTTTGGAAAGCAGGTAAGCGATGCGGTAGGTGAGGACGCGGGTCTTTCCCGAGCCTGCGCCGGCGATCACCATAACAGGTCCTTCAGTGGCTTTGACGGCCAGCTGCTGTTGTTCGTTCAGTTCTTTAAGAATATCCATTTCAAAATTCAGGACCGCAAAAATACTCAGCAAACGGTTTGGATGGACATAAAGATGTTAACAAGATGCCTGGAGAGCGGGAGATTGGGGGATGGGGGGATGGGGGGAAGCCGCGTCCCTCTGTGCAAGAAAAATTCTGGCCGAAGCGGGAACCAAAAACAATCGCGTCCCTTTGCGATACCAAAATTGTATCGCAGAGGGACGCTGTTTTAAATTTTCAACACTCTATTCTGGATTTTTCTTGCGCGGAGGGACGCGGTTTTTTGTTTTTAAGGATTTACTCCCTGCGTCTCCGCGCCCCTGCGTGAGATGTTTTCTTTTTTCTCGCGGTGGCGCAGAGGCGCAGGGAATTGGTGTTACAAATTATTGTGAATCAGCACAATTCGCATCATCAGTGTCTAACTCCAGATGTTACTTGATCACTACAATTCTTTCTGAAGTCTTCCCATTCCCAGTCTGAAGCGTCAAGATATAAACCCCAGGTTTAACTGCGATCCCCGCATCATTTTTTCCAGAAAGACGAGAATCCACGACCATGACCCACCAGACAATTGCCGGAAGTATCCAGTGTAACTGTATAGATTGCATTGGAAATACCACAATTAATTCCAGAGTTAGAATCAGTAAATACTTTCCAATTTACACCATTAAAGTACATCAGTCCAATATAGGGACAAGCAATCCAAATGTTGCCTGAAGAATCCACAGCAATGTCAGATACCCCGTTTACAGCGAATTTATTCCCGGCAAAGCTTACTGAATCAAATATTGTCCAGTTTACTCCGTCAAATTTTGCCAACCCATTTCTGGTCCCGACCCACAAGTCATTACCGTATACTTTCAAACAATTGATGTAATTTGAAATTAATGGACAGTTCGATGTGTTAAAGCATATCCAGTTGTTTGCCCCATCGAAACGAACAAGACCAGTAACGTTATTATTGGTCCCAATCCATTTATAACCGGATGAATCAACAGTAACAGCACTCATGCATACCGACGGTATATTAGAATTATGACGGTTATAAAAAAACGTAGATGAAGTATTTGGGTTAAATTTCATGAGGCCGCCACCAAAAGCCGTCAGCCAAAAATCATTACCTTCTTTGGCAATGGACGTTATTGTTGATGTGCAAAGTTTATTGTCCCAAAATGTGTGTTGGGCAAAGGAAACAGTTTGTGTATGAAGAAGTATCAATGGAAGCATTAAATTGTATAATGCTGATTTTATGACCATAACCAGTGTCAACCTCTTCATATAATGATGAAATTATGGTGCTAATATAATTAATTCTTGATGACTATCAGTTTAAACCGTCCAGACATCCTTTAGCGAAACTAAGGAAATGTTTTTGAAGCGCCATGTTGCTAATTAACACTGCCCAAAGGCAAGAGCACGAATTTTTTTAATAGAACAAGGCGGAGGATCTAACGGGTTTCCACGGTTTTTGGGTTTCGCGGATTATTTCCCTGCGTCCCCGCGCCACTGCGTGAGATCTTTTCTTTTTTCTCGCGGTGGCGCGGAGACGCAGGGAATTGGTGTTACAAATCAGTGTGAATCAGCACAATTCGTGTCATCGGTGTTCTATTCTGTGAAGTTATGTATTCCTTTTGCATTGGTATTTTTCTTTTTGGAATTTTCCTGGACT
>SESB01000395.1_pt1 | contig 32100 bp, 26 predicted proteins | sample 3171441 | NCBI WGS metagenome assembly SESB01 (sample SAMN06051867, study PRJNA518727) | freshwater metagenome | biome: subpolar coniferous forest; feature: holomictic lake; material: water; isolation source: holomictic Lake 227, 6 m depth | place: Canada: near Kenora, Ontario | collected... | reverse complement strand
AAAACAAGCTGTTTCACAACTTGGACTTTCTGAGAATGATTGGCAAACCCTTTCCACACCAAGACGCGTTTTAGAAGTTGCAGTTCCACTTCGTCGCGATAACGGAAATGTTGAGATGTATCGCGGTTACCGCGTTCAATACTCAACAACCCGTGGCCCATCCAAAGGTGGCGTTCGTTTCCACCCCGACATCGACATGAATGAAACTGTTGCTCTTGCGATGTTGATGACTTGGAAGTGCGCGCTCACAAACCTCCCTTATGGCGGAGCAAAAGGTGGCATCGCGGTAGACGCAGGTTCCCTCTCGCTCACAGAAAACGAGCGACTAACTCGTCGCTATACCTCTGAAATCCTTCCAATAATCGGTCCAGAACGAGATATTCCGGCTCCCGACGTTGGAACTGATGAGCGCAATATGGCGTGGATGATGGATACATATTCAGTAAACGCCGGTTTTTCGGTCCCAGGAGTTGTCACAGGAAAGCCAATTGTTTTGGGCGGTTCACTAGGGCGCACCTCTGCGACGGGTGATGGTGTTGCTATCTCTGCTCGCGAAGCGCTTCGCGTACGAGGTATCAATCCTCAAGGAGCAACTGTTGCAATTCAAGGTTTTGGAAAAGTTGGTTACTGGGCTGCTGTTGCTTGCGAACAAATGGGTATGAAGGTTGTTGCTGTTAGCGATGTGCATGGTGGCATAACTGGATTTAGCTCTATCGCGGCAGTTTGGGATCACTTTAAGGCAAATGGAAATATAAATGTTCCTGGCAGCGAGAAATTAACAAATGACGAACTACTCCACCTTAAGGTAGATGTACTTGTGCCCGCAGCTCTTGCTGATTCCATCACTGAAAAATCTGCCGGTGGAATTCAAGCCAAGATTGTTGTTGAAGGCGCAAATGCTCCAACCACTCCTGGTGGGGACGCCATTTTGAAGGAGAACAACATTCTTGTTGTGCCAGATATTCTTGCTAATGCTGGTGGCGTGATTGTTTCCTACTTCGAGTGGGTTCAAGATAAACAAAACTATTTCTGGACCGCCGATGAAGTAAAGCAAAATCTCAACGAGATACTCATGAAATCAGTTCGTGAGGTTGAGGCGATGTCAGAAGTGAAAAACGTGACTTGGCGCGAAGCTGCGATGATGCTTGGTGTAGGCCGTGTTGCAGAAGCCCATAAATTGCGGGGACTTTATCCTTGATTTAGATTTTTCTGCATTTGTGCAGAAATTTCACGCTCTTCAAGCTTCGCTGAATTAGCAAGTTCATCTGCGATTGTTCTTTGGTCCTTCTTCGATCGATTCTGGCTCAGCTTGGACTTCGCTTCCACTTTAGTAACTCGCATAGTTACAGCAACAATTCCCTTTAATTGCGCTTCCATATATTCGGGGTTTGTCTCAGTGGCACTCCAAGGAGCCTCTCGACTCACTTCATGAAAATCAGTTAGTTCCGAAACAATCTTTCGCAACTCTTCAATATCTTCACTCACTTCAAGGATGCCAGAAAGATGAACTGCTTGATAATTCCACGTTGGCACAACTTTGTGATCAGTGGGTTTGTTTTCATAATTAGTTGGTGAAATATACGCTTGTGGGCCATGCACAATTGCTAGAGCTTGTTCACCAGAATGAATTTGTTTCCATTGTTCATTCCCTCGAGACATATGAGTTATGAGAGTTCCAAAATTTCCTTTACTCAAGGCCTTTGTGTCCCAAACGCATGGCAAAAGAGTTGCAAAAATTTCGCCTTTTTCCCCGACTGTTATGAGGTGAACAGAAGCGTTGCGCTCAACAAAAGAAGTTATTTCTTTCCAGTCATCAACTCTGAATGGTTTTGGAATATACATAATCCAGCAAATCTATCGGCTAAATGGTTGGAGTTAAAGACTGACGCTGATATAAATCAAAATACAGACCTTGGAGAGCAACAAGCTCTTCATGAGTTCCTCTTTCTGCAATGAGTCCATTTTCTAGAACCAAAATTTGGTCTGCTTGAACAATCGTAGAAAGTCTGTGGGCGATTACGATGCTTGTTCTATCCTTGAGGGCAATCTTTAGAGCATCTTGTACGAGAGCTTCATTCTCTGAATCCAGATGAGCTGTCGCTTCATCTAAAATGACAATCTTTGGAGCCTTAAGTAGGAGCCTGGCAATAGCAAGTCGCTGTTTTTCTCCACCTGATAGCCGATGACCTCGCTCGCCGACCACGGTATCCAAACCGTTAGAAAGTGTTCGAATAAATTCCCCGATTTGCGCAGCATCGCAAGCTGCCCACAAATCTTCCTCGCTGGCGCCATTCCGCGCATAAAGCAGGTTCGCCCTGATCGAGTCGTGGAACATGTGAGAATCTTGAGTAACGACTCCGATTGTTGAACGAAGCTCGGTAACTAAAACATCCCGGATATCCACTCCGCTTACAGTTATGGATCCTCCAGTAACATCATAAAGACGCGGCACCAAACCAGAAATAGTGCTCTTCCCTGCCCCAGATGGGCCGACTATTGCCGTTAAAGAACCAGGCTTAACGGAGAAGGAAATGCCTTTAAGGACCTCTCCACTCTCCACAATTTCTTTCTTGGCAACCACTTCAAGGGATGCCAATGAAATCTCGTCAGCTCGTGGATATGAAAATCTTACGTCGTTAAATTCGATACTCGGTTGTTTCTCCGAAAAGTGCACCGGCGCGACTGGGTCTTTCACCATTGGTTGTAAATCTAATACTTCAAATACGCGTTCAAAAGAAACCAACGCTGTCATAACATCCACACGAACGTTAGAAAGTGAAGTAAGTGGTCCATAAAGTCTGGCCAGCAAAGTTGTTATTGCAAGAAGCGTGCCAATAGTTATTGCCTTGCTGATTGCTAGATGACCACCAATTCCATATGCAAATGCAGTAGCGACTGCAGCAATCGTCGTTAGGACGCTAAAAAACGCTCTATTAAGAACTGCGCTTTTAATTCCAATATCTGCAACTTTTCGAGCTTTTGTACGAAAATTCTCGCCCTCCGCTTTTCCATCGCCATAAATATTTACAAGTAGAGCACCCGAAACATTAAATCGCTCAGTCATCGTTGAGGACATTTCTGCATTTACATTAAACGATTCACGAGTCAGCCCCTGTAGCTTTTTTCCGATCCACTTTGTAGGAAGAACGAAAAAGGGAATCATCAATAGTGAAGCTAACGTAATTTGCCACGACAAGGTAAGCATTGCTCCAACAACTAAAATTAGACTCAAAACATTGCTTACAACCCCGGAAAGTGTCGAAGTGAATGCTTGTTGCGCACCAATAACGTCTGAATTTAGACGTGAGATTAGTGCGCCAGTTTGCGTTCTAGTAAAAAATGCTATGGATTGCTTTTGCACGTGAGAAAAAACCTGAGTGCGAAGATCGTAAATTAGCCCTTCACCAATTTGGCTCGAATGCCAACGAAGGACAAGATTGATACCGGCATCAAAGAGTGCAAGAAATCCAACAAGGAGAGCAAGTTGAGTTACTACTCGACCGTTATGCGGGACAACACCTTTGTCTATGAGTTGTTTAAGAATCAGCGGCGAAGCAACGGTCAACACCGCATCAAGAACCACCATGCCTAGAAAAATGATTAACTGCTTTTTATACGGCTTAGCGAATCCCACAATTCTCTTAAAGGTTCCCGCCTTAAGTTTCTGATCTTTGACTGACTGATCTGTTGAGGCATTGCGCAGTGCTCGCCATTGTGCGTGCGGGGTCATCGACATACTTTGACTTTATCCCTATTTTTGGCTGGTTGCACATCAGAAAGAGCTGACCTGAACGTCCTATAGACTTGTGCATATGACAGAGCTTTCAATGGTCGAAAGAGCCCGTAGCTATCGCAAGACCTACATTTTCATGTTGCTCTCCTCGCTCGCTTCCCTTGCAGCATCTCTCGTGCTCTCTGTAGATGCCATAACTTTGGCGAAAAATGCGGCCACAAAACTTTCATGTGACGTCAACGCCGTGGTCTCGTGTGGAAAAGTTGCTCGCTCATGGCAGTCGAGCTTGCTTGGTTTCCCAAACTCCTTCATCGGTTTGATTTGTGAGCCAGTTGTCATATCTGTAGCGGTAGCTGGTCTTGGAATGGTTATTTTCCCTAAGTGGTTCTTAAAGGCCGCTCTGACCGTCTACGGATTTGGACTCGTTTTTGCTTTCTGGCTTCTTTCACAATCATTTTTCGTTATCAAAGCATTCTGTCCATGGTGTCTTCTGGTAACTATTTCGACTGTAACAGTCTTCTCCACGATGCTGAGAATTAATTTGCGAGAAAACACTTTCAACAAATCTCCTGAAGCTCAGGAAAAGGTTATTAATTTTCTAGATCGCGGTTGGGACCACGTTATCGTCGCTGCGGTATATACAATTATTCTTGTTTCAATTTTCTTCAAGTATGGAAAATACTTCTTGCCTACATTTGGTGGCTAATTTACTCAGGCAAGCCTTTTACGAAATCTCTTAGCCACTTACGTAATTCAGGACCCAAATCACTTCTTTCTGAAGCAAGTCGTATAGTCGCTTGTAAGTAACCTAACTTATCCCCGGTGTCGTATCGAAGACCTTTGAATATAACGCCGTGAACTGGGCCGCCGTGATCTTCGCGTTTGGTTAATTCGGCAATTGCATCGGTAAGTTGAATTTCGTTATTCCTACCTGGTGGAGTCTCTTGCAAGACTTTAAAGATATCGGCTGTTAATAGATATCGACCAAGCACGGCATAGTTGCTTGGAGCTTGATCTTTTGACGGTTTTTCCACAAGTCCACTTATACGAACAACATTTTCGATTCCGCTTCCTGGCTCTATCGGCACTACAGCAGCCGCTCCATAAGATGAGATTTGCTCTGGGGAAACTTCCATGAGCGCAATGACGCTTCCGCCAAACTTCTGATGGACTTTAATCATGGTCGGAAGTATTGGATTACGTTCATCAATTAAGTCATCGCCAAGTAGCACCGCAAACGGATCATTTCCAACAAAAGCTGCGGCGGTTAGAACTGCATCGCCTAAGCCACGCGGAGAAGCCTGGCGTCCATAGTGCATATGGGCTAATTTCGTAGATTCTCGAACTGATTCAAGAAGATCAAAGGCGCCTTTTTCTTCCAGTAACGCTTCAAGCTCGGTTGCTCGATCAAAATGATCCTCAAGAGCGCGCTTATTTCGACCCGTTATCATCATAATTTCAGTCAGCCCCGCAGCAGCTGCTTCTTCAACGACGTATTGAATTGCTGGCTTATCCACAACGGGCAACATCTCTTTAGGCATTGCCTTTGTTGCTGGCAAAAATCGAGTTCCCATGCCCGCGGCAGGTATGACCGCTTTCGTTATTGGCTTTGGATTCGAGCTCTGAGGCATGGTCTTAGATTAACTTAGAAAAGCTAGATATTGATGTCGAAGTTAGCTTGAGTTTGAGTGAACTCATCGAGAAGGATTTGAATGCTTACATGCCAACGACCTTTTGCGGGTATCGATAGATAAGACATGTATTGATCAGAAGCCCCTGAAAGCTTTGCGTGCAGATCCACGATGTTCAACCCAGAGTTTGAAAAATACACATCAACAGCTGGGGACTTCAAAGTCCTTTTGGAATTGACAGCAAGCATGAGCATCGACGGCTGACCATTTCCGACTTTTTGGATATAGAAAGTACCGGAGAGATTATTATCGAATTTGACTGGGAATTGATAGTAGTTCTTTCCCGAATTTGCCAAAGTTAGACGTTGCGAAATTTTATACTGATTAGCAATAATTTTCGGTGGCGTGTAGGAGACCAAGAGTGCTGTTGTAACGACAATACTCACTATGGTTACAGACTCAATCAGAAGACTTTTCCGAAGACTGAAATCTAGAGAATCAATAATCTTCTTCCCAACAAAGTGATGATAAGCACCGATAAATAGGGCAGCGAGAACGAGCGCTAGCTTTACAACAATAAAAGATTCCCATGCGCTCTTGCTAGCAAAATTTAGTGGCAAGGCCAAGAAATAGGTGAGTGTTCCGCCAAGTCCGACAAGCAGGAGGATGCTGAATGTGCTGATTTTCCGAGTGAGCGCATACTGTTCTTTTGTTTGTCTAAGGAAAAGAGCAACAACCGAACCCGCCCAAAGTAGGGCAAAGAGCAAATGCCCTGCAGATATGTACTTAAGATAGGTCGGCTTCACAAGATCCAAAGGATGACCCTCAAAAAAGGGCTGAGAGACAAATAGAACACTCAAAAGAATAAGTTGATGGATCTTAGAAAATTTCACAGGGATAAATTCAATGCGTGGGACTAGGAGAATCAGACCTAGGATCAAAAGTGCGAAAATAGATATTTGTGAACTTCCCGTACTCAAGAACGATTCTTTAAGGACGACGTAAGCGGTGACTAATCGAGCAAACGCGACCAACATGAGCAGGCGCACAGCAAGAAAATACAAACCCTTACGTGCAGCAAAGATTGCTCCAAAAATCAGGATTATCAAGATCCAAAAAAGACTTTGTAAGACTTCATCCAAATATGAAGTTGAGTTCGAACTCTTTAAACCAACTGCGGTGACATTGATTCCGAAGGTTGTGGAGCCGGCGACGAGATGACCGTCGTGGCTTATTACCTTCCAAGAAACAATGTAGCTACCTTTTGCAAGTGTCCGAGCTGGAGTCAGTGTTGCAGTTCCTTCTCCGGTGGAAGCATCAAAGTGATAAGCGAATACAAATTTCTCAGACCTACCATTTGAAGCAGTAAGTGAAAATTGGCTAGCTTTTGCTTTAACTTCCTCGCCCCACGAAAGGACAATCACTTTTGGTGCGTCTGTCACCACGGAATTATCAATTGGATAGGTTGCGACTAATTGCGCATGAGCCGATGCTTGTTCAGAACCAAATAGGATAAATGAAAATAGTAGCCCTACAACTGCTAAAGACTTTAAATAAAAAATTACTCGCTTGGAAACTCTTTTATTCAAAACGAATCAATCTACTTTAAGTTCAAGACTGGGACAGGCGTTGCTGACTCCGCCGGATCTGATCCATCAGCCGGACGTGGTTGTATCCAGTTTACTTTCAAGCCGCCAGTGCAATATTGAACGGCTGGAAATTTCAATTGTGAACCTTTTGCGGCAGGAGTTGTAGCTGAAAACTTAAGGGTAAGTGCATTTGCTCCCATATCCGGCCCTGCTTTAATTGCAGCACCTTTGATATCCAAGTATGACTTTCCACCAGAAGTAATAATTACTTCTTTCCAACTCTTCAGGATTTTTCCATGTTGAAAAACACCAACAGAAGAAAAACTTTTCACATCAAAATTACTTGGAAGTTGTAGTTTGATCTCTGTTGTTTTGGAGCTAGCGCTGCAATCGTGTGGAATCGAAAGAGCGAGAGTTTGATGTTTATTCGCGGATACCGAATCTGGATCAAATTCAACATGCGCACTCGCTATCGAAACACCGAGAAGAGTGATGGTGATTGCCCCAGTTAGCACGGCCAATGTTCGTCTATTTCGCATTGGGGAATTTTACCTATCACAAGCGCATTTACAGGGAAATAGCTGGCTTGGTAATGGCGCAATCTGAGAGTGTTACCCCCAGCCTGATTGATTAATTGAGACTCAAATCATCGCCCAATTTCTACAACTCCCTAGCAATTTCAACTCAAAGTGGGAGGATATAAGCGTGAGTAAAACAGTAGTTTCGCTGCACCAGGTAACAATTAGATTTGCTGGAGACAGCGGCGATGGAATGCAATTAACAGGCGACCGTTTCACAATGGACACAGCAAGTCTAGGAAACGACCTTTCGACACTACCTAATTTCCCAGCGGAAATTCGAGCGCCGCAAGGCACGCTCGCGGGTGTCTCTTCATTTCAACTACATTTTGCGGATCACCATGTGCAAACTCCAGGTGACGCGCCAGATGTTCTTGTTGCGATGAATCCAGCGGCGTTAAAAGCCAATATCAAAGATTTGCCACGGGGCGCGACCATTATTGTCGATAGCGATGAATTCACTTCGCGAAATTTGACGAAGGTTGGTTACGAGACAAATCCACTTGAGGATGGCTCTTTGGACAGTTACAAAGTGCATGCACTTGGGCTAACGAGTATGACTGTTTCCGCTCTCTCTGAATTGACTCTTTCTCGAAAAGAAGCTGAGCGTTCGAAGAACATGTTCGCACTTGGACTTCTGACATGGATGTATCACCGTCCAACCGAATCCACCGAAAATTTCCTCAATGCGAAATTTGCAAAGAAGCCTGAAGTCTTGGCTGCCAATCTATTGGCATTTAAGACTGGTTGGAACTATGGCGAAACTACTGAGGATTTCTCAGTTTCGTACGAAATTGCTCCAACAAAGATGGCGCCAGGAAAGTACCGAAACATTAGTGGAAACACTGCGATGGCCTATGGCTTGATAGCAGCGTCAAAGCAGAGTGAATTGAAACTTTTCTTGGGTTCCTACCCGATCACTCCGGCTTCCGATATTTTGCACGAACTCTCCAAGCACAAGAAGTTTGGTGTAATTACCTTCCAAGCTGAAGATGAGATTGCTGCTGTTGGATCTGCACTTGGTGCGGCCTATGGCGGTGCACTTGGTGTCACCACAACATCGGGACCAGGTCTTGCTCTTAAAGCTGAAATGATTGGTCTGGCAGTTATGTTGGAATTGCCACTCATTATTATTAACGTTCAACGTGGTGGTCCATCTACTGGATTGCCTACAAAAACGGAACAGGCTGATTTACTTCAAGCAATGTTTGGAAGAAATGGTGAATCGCCAGCAGTTGTGATTGCACCGGCTACTCCAAAGGATTGTTTCAATATTGCAATGGAAGCCGCTCGAATTGCCACTGTCTACAGGGTTCCGGTTTTCATTCTTTCAGACGGTTACATAGCTAATGGTTCTGAACCTTGGAAGATTCCGGAAATCGCGGAATTGCCAGATCTACGAGTGGAATTTGCTAAGACTCAAGAGAACTTCTTGCCATACGACCGTGATCCTAAGACTCTTGCAAGACCATGGGCCGTTCCTGGTACTAAGGGAATTGAGCATCGAATTGGTGGCGTGGAGAAGGCCGATAAAACTGGTGCAATTTCCTACGATCCCACAAACCACGACTTTATGGTGCGCACTCGTGCAGCAAAGGTAGCTGGAGTCAGCGTGCCGGACTTAGAAGTGGATGATCCAACCGGGGATGCAAAAGTCTTGCTACTTGGATGGGGTTCGACATTTGGTCCGATTGCAGCAGCGGTGGAGGCTCTTCGCGAAAATGGTGAAAAGGTTGCGCAAGCACATTTGCGCTATATCAATCCATTCCCTAAGAACCTCGGTGATGTCCTCGCAAAGTATGACCGCGTAATAGTTCCTGAGATGAATCTAGGGCAGCTTGCGATGTTGTTACGTTCGCAATTCCTAAAAGACATCACTGGTTTTAACCAAGTCCGCGGACTTCCATTTTCTACTACTGAAATAATTGAGGCAACAATGGCGGTGCTAAATGACTGATCTCGTGCTTACAAAGAAGGACTTTACTTCCGACCAAGAAGTGAAGTGGTGTCCTGGTTGCGGTGACTACTCGATTCTCTCAACTGTTCAGTCATTCCTCCCGGAAATGGGTTTACCTCGCGAGAACATCGTTTTCATCTCTGGAATTGGTTGTTCTTCTCGCTTCCCTTATTACATGGAAACCTTTGGAATTCACTCTATTCACGGGCGTGCTCCGACGCTTGCAACGGGACTTGCAATTTCAAGGCCTGACTTAACGGTATTCGTAATTACTGGAGACGGAGATTCACTTTCAATTGGTGGAAACCACTTGATTCACGCACTTCGTCGAAATGTAAATTTGAAGATTTTGCTATTCAACAACAGAATTTACGGGCTAACAAAGGGTCAGTACTCGCCAACAAGCGAGCAAGGAAAAGTTACAAAATCGACTCCTGCTGGTTCTTTGGACACTCCGTTTAATCCAATTTCACTAGCTCTTGGTGCTGAAGCAACATTTGTTGCGCGTTCTATTGATAGCGATCGCAAGCATCTAACAGATACGTTGAGAGCTGCTTCGCTTCACAAAGGCTCGGCGCTCATTGAGATATATCAAAACTGCCCCATCTTCAATGATGATGCTTACCAAGTCGTGAAAGATGCAGACTCTAAAGGTTCGGCAATCTTGCAGTTAGTGCACGGTGAGCCTATAAAGTCGCAAACACATGGTGTTGTCTTCAAAAACGGTGGACTCGAAGTAGTTCCACTCGACTCCGTTCCTGAGAGCGACATAGTCGTTCACAACGCCAACAACGTTGATCCTTCATACGCATTTGCTCTCTCGCGCCTATCTGGTTCAGAGCTCGTGCATGTACCAATTGGAGTATTCCGCGATGTTGAGCGCGCTGAGTACGGGGGTCTTGTTAATAATCAAATAGCTGACGCAATCGCTACACAAGGAGCGGGAGATCTCTCAAAGCTTCTTGCGACAGGCGATACCTGGGAAGTTAAGTAAAACTTTCTTAATGCGCTGCTTTGTAGCTGTCTTGAATCATTGACTCAAGACTTCTAGTCGGAGACCAATTTAGTTCTTTTTGCGCTTTCTCAATTGATGCAACAAGAACTGCTGGATCTCCTGCACGCCGCGAATCTATTTCAGTGGGAATACTTCGACCTAGGGTTTTTTCAGCTGCGCTGATAACTTCCTGCACGCTGTATCCACTTCCACTACCCAAGTTAATTATGCAATGCCCTGGATTTACTAGCAGGCCTAGCGCTGTTATGTGCGCTTCAATAAGGTCGGCAACATGGACATAATCTCGGATACACGTTCCATCGGGAGTTGGCCAATCATTTCCAAATACCTTTAAGGGATTCGAGACTGTTGCTTGCAATACTTTTGGAATTAAATGTGTTTCGGGATTGTGAAGCTCCCCTAACCATTTGGATCCGGTATTAAGAGCACCAGCAACATTGAAATATCTCAGGGAGGTGGCGGCAAAGCCATCGACGTTGGCTCGCTCTGAAAGCAACTCATCTACACGAAGTTTTGTTACTCCATACGGATTAGTTGGCAAAGCTTCATAATCTTCTGAAATTGGCGCTGCCGAGGGCTCTCCATATGTTGCAGCGGATGAAGAAAATACAATTCTCGAAACACCTTCACTCTTCATCGCATCTAAGACGTTTCGACTTCCTTCAACATTAATTTGCATGTAAAGCTCTGGCTTGGCAACAGATTCACCAACAAGTGACTTGCCGCCAAAGTGCATTACAGAGTCGCAGCCTGACATCGCACCACGCAGCTTTGAAATATCAAGCAAAGAGGCTTCAACAAACCGCGCTCGTGAATCAATGGACCCCAAGTGCCCGGTGCTTAGATCATCAAAAATCGTTACGTTATGACCTGCCTCAAGTAATTGAAAGGCGGCGATTGAACCGATATATCCAGCTCCACCTGTGACTAATACGTGGGACAAGCTCTAAGCCTTAATCCGAGAGCCATCTGGATCAAAGAGAGGCGAAGTTCCTATGAGACCCGAATGCCATTCGCCGAAAAATTCAACATCAACAGATGTGCCAGGGTTTGTAAATTCAGTAGGAAGGTAGGCATACCCAATGGCTTTTTGAAGCGTGTATCCCTGGCCACCACTCTTCATCCGTCCAATAATTTTTCCATCGACGCGGATTGGTTCGTTACCAAGTGGCATCCGCTTTAAATCATCAAAAGTCATAACAACTAATTTAACTGATGGATTTGATTGTTTTTCTAACTCAGTCTTTCCAATGAAATTCAATTTCTTTTGCGAGACTGCGAATCCCAACCCTGCTTGATACGGCGTTGTTTCAGTATTGATTTCCGTTCCCCATGCAAGATATCCCTTTTCTAGCCGTAGAGATTCAATGGCTCGATATCCACAAGCTTCTGCGCCGAATGGCTTTCCTGCGTTTACGAGTGCGCTCCAGACTGTCATTCCAGATGAAACGGGCAAATATAGTTCCCATCCAAGTTCTCCAACATACGTGATTCGAGTTGCTCGCAACTTCACGCCAGCAATCGATAACTCACGAGAATGCATAAAAGGAAAATTCTCTGCGCTCAAGTCGTAATCTGTAATGGTCTGTAGGATTTCACGAGCTTTTGGCCCCCAGATGCCAAAGACAGCAAGATCGGTAGTTACATCAACAATATCAACGTCATCGAAACTTAATTCACGTCGTTGTTTACGGAGCCAACCGCCGTCATGAGTACCAAATGCGGTACCCGTAATTATAAGAAATTCCGTGTCACCGGTTTGCGTAACGGTGTAATCAGATTCAATTCCACCCTTTTTGTTTAGTGCTTGAGTGTAAATCGTGCGATCAACTCCTCGCACTACGTTGTTAGCGCAGACAAGGTTTAGGAATTCTCCTGCGCGTGAACCGGAAATACGTAATTTTGCAAAGCTTGATTCATCAAAGATTCCTGCGCTTGTTCGAGTGATGCTGTGTTCAATCTGAACTGCGTTAGACCAATGCTTTCCAGCCCAACCATGAGGTCGAGAGGCTTCGTCGCCTTTATGGGTTTCATAGAAATTTACGCGCTCCCACGAGGCTTTTTCACCAAATACGGCACCGTTTTCTTTATGCCATTCGTACACGGGAGATGTTTTCGCTGGGCGCCCTGTTTGGCGCTCCTCTAATGGATAGTGAATGTCGTAATACTGTTCATAGTTTTCTTGAACACGGTCCATCGTGAAAGCTGGTGATTGATAGGGACTTCCAAAGCGGCGAATATCCATATGCCATAAATCCATTGTTGGCTCTCCGGCGATAACCCACTCTGCAACAACTTTACCGATTCCTCCGGCTCCAGCAATGCCGTGCGCGCAGAATCCGGCTGCAACATAGAACCCACCAACTTCTGTTTCACCTAAGCAAAATTCGTTATCTGGCGTGAAGGCTTCTGGACCATTGATGAAATTCTTGACCCCAAGTTCTGCCATTTTTGGAACGCGCTTCTGTGAATTAACAGCAATTTCTTCAAATCGCTCCCATTCATCTGGCAATAACTTGCCATTGAAGTCCTTAGGAATATCGTCAATTTGTTCACGGCTAGTACGCCATGGCTTTGAATTGCGTTCGTACCCACCCATAACTAAACCATCTACTTCTTGGCGGAAATAGATGAGTAAATCCGGGTCGCGAAGTGAAGGAAGTTTTGGTTGGCCTGCAGGCAAGAAATTTTCAGTTATCAGGTATTGGTGGCTCATCGGGATAATTGGAATTCGTACATCAACTAGTCGACCAATTTCTGCAGCAAACATTCCTCCGCAGTTCACAACTTTGTCGCACTCGATGAAGCCTTTATCAGTTTCAACGCCTACAACGTGATTATTCTTTGTGCGAATTGCAAGCACACGAGTATGGGTAAATATTTGAGCGCCGCCTCTGCGCGCTCCGCTAGCTAAGGCTTGAGCAAGTTGTGATGGATCTACTTGTCCATCAGATTCCATAATGCAAGCACCAACAACGCCATCTAAATCAATAAGTGGGAATCTCTCTTGCGCCTCTTTTGGAGAAATTTCATGAAGATCTAAGCCGAAAGTTTTTGCCCAGCCGATTTGACGACGAATCTCTTCAAGGCGTTCAGGTGTTGATGCAAGTTTGATACTTCCGCATTCGATCCATGATGGAGGTGTTTCACTTTTTTCTAATTCGCGGTAAAGGTTTACTGAGTGCATGTTCATCTTCGTAAGCGTCGGATCTGCACGCAATTGTCCGACTAGTCCTGCCGAGTGGAATGTAGAACCACTTGTTAGGTCGGCTCGATCTAAAAGGATGACATCACGCTCGCCAAGTTGCGTTAAGTGATAGGCAACCGAAGTTCCGCCTACTCCTCCGCCAATAATGACTATTTTTGCTCGGCTTGGGACCTGTTCATGCGCCATGCCGCAAATGTATCCTTTCGGAATGAGTTTGTCTGCAACTGAGTTGGAGCGAACTTTTGGCGCACTGCTGGATAAAGTTCCGCGGTTGCAAAATAGAGTTGGAATTTCAGAGCTATCTGGTGGGTTGACGAATCGAAATTTGAAAGTCTTAACCAGTGACAACGCTTATGTTGCGCGTATCTCTAGCAATGAATCAAACTTGCTCTCTATTGATCGCGCTGCCGAATACAAGAATTCGATAATTGCGGCAGATGCGGGCATAGGTGCACCTGTCTACGACTACTTACCTGCCGATGGCTTACTTGTCATTGGATTTTTACCAGGTAGAACATATGAGTCATTGGATGTCGGCAGTAATCTCCCTCGCATTGCACAAAGCGTTAAACAACTACATTCAGGAAACCCCTTTGTTCGAGATTTTGATATGTTCGAAGTTCAGCGCAACTATTTGAACATCGTGAAAGAACGAGGGTTCAAGATTCCTGAGAATTACGGCGATTTCGAGGTTTATCGAAACGAGCTTTTTCATGCATTTTCTGCATCTAACGACGGAAAAGTTCCATGCAACAATGATCTGTTGCCCGCAAATTTTATCGATGACGGTTCAAAAATATGGTTAATTGATTACGAATACTCTGGAAATAACGATGCTTGTTTTGAACTTGGAAATATTTGGTCTGAGTCAGGACTACCACTCGGCGCGCTTCACGAATTAGTAACCGCTTACTACGGTGAGGAGCGACCAGATAAGTTTGCACGCGCTTGGCTATTTAGCGTATTAGCAAAATATGGCTGGACTTTATGGGCATCAATTCAGGATGGTATTTCTGATTTAGATTTTGATTTCTGGGCTTGGGGAATGAAGAAATTCGCAGATGTTGAAAGAGATTTCGGGTCAGACTTTTATAAGGAACAGATCGCAAACCTAAAGAAAATTGGTGGGTAGGCTTCACCTCATGAGTGCACATATCGCAGCAAAGTCCGGTGAAATCGCCGAAAAAGTTTTATTGCCAGGCGATCCCCTTCGCGCTAAATGGATCGCAGAAACATTCCTATCCGATGTCACTCAGTACACCTCGATTCGAAATATGTTTGGTTTTACCGGCACCTTCAACGGTGAGCGGATTTCGGTCCAAGGCACTGGAATGGGCGCACCATCGATTTCAATTTATGCCTACGAACTTTTCACCGAATACAATGTACAGACCGCGATTCGTATCGGAACGTGTGGTGGAATCCTCGATAAAACTAAAATTGGCGATCTCATTATTGCAATGAGCGCATCCACTGATTCGGGCATAAACCGCCGCGATTCCAACGGACTTGATATCAGCCCCGTTGCAGATTTTGATCTACTTCAAAAAGCGGTTAAAGCCTCTTCAGAAAAAGCCCTCCATGTAGGTTCCGTCGCCTCGGTAGACCTTTTTTACGATGAAACAGATAGCCTCAGTAACTTCATTAAATTCGGAACTTTAGCTCTCGAAATGGAGACAAGTGCCTTGTACTCTCTTGCCGCCAAGCATCAGAGGAAGGCTCTTTCCATTCTTACTGTTACTGACCACGTAATCACTCATGAAAATATGCCAAATGAAGATCGCGAGAGATCGCTGGTAGATATGGTTGAAGTTGCGCTAGCCGCACTCGTTAATTAAGTAGACTAATTGTCTATTCTTGCTAGTATCCGCGGTTGGCAATCTAAAAGCCAACTACGAGATTAGGGATAGATATGAGTCTTTCACGTACAACGAGGGTTAGCAGTCGATACCGAAAGGTCACCGGTTTTTTGCTGGCCTTCCTCGCCGGGTCCATGGTTCTTGGGCTGACTGGCTGCAGTAGTTCCCAGTCGCAGGTCGGCCATGTAGTCACGAGCCACGCTGGCGGAACATACTCACCAGCAGGCAAAGCTGCCTCTACTGCCACAAAAGTTACCGTTGGTCTCTACGCGGTAAACGCATATGAGATTGATACACACGCAAACACATTCTTCTTCAAGGGATACCTCTGGTTGCGGTGGAAGGGCAGCGTGGACCCAGTTTCAAGTCTCGAGTTCGCAAACTCCGTCGAAGAGTGGGGTTTAACTGTCACAAATCTAACTGAGAAGCCACAAGATCTTCCCGGTGGTTATCACTTGCAGCAAATTCGAGTACAGGGCCGCTTCTTTGAACCCTTCGCCTTGGGCAACTACCCTCTCGATAAGCAGAACTTGCAGATTACTCTCGAAGATACGATTAATGACAATTCTCAAATCGTCTATGTTCCGGATACCAAAGACACAACTTACGATTCAACATTCCAGGTACCTGGTTGGAAAGTCAATGGAATTTCAGTACAGGCTAATAACCACACATACTCTAACTTCGGAGACACAACGGCAAAATCTGCTAAATATTCGGCTTTAACATTCTCGATTGGTATCCACCGTGCTTCAAATCTTTTCTGGTGGAAATTGCTACTGCCGCTCATGTTAGTCCTCATCACTAACTGGTTGGCTCTCCTCTTGAGTCCAAAATACTCTGAGATTAGAACCGCAATGCCTGCAACTGCGTTGCTGACTACCGTCTTCTTGCAGCAATCATCACTTGATGCAATTCAAGGCGTCTCCAGTTTGGTCCTGATGGATCTCATCTACGTTATTGCGTATACAACTATCGTCTTGACCTTTGCCCAAGTTATTTGGGATAACCACAAAATCAAGGATGATGATGAAGAGGTCATCAAGGGAGTCTCGCGCGTTGATCGTCGCAGTTTTGCAATCCAGGCGGCACTTACAGTTGTGGCCATTCTGGTGCTAGTCATAACACATAGCTAAAGCGAGTTAAAAATAGGGGGACACTTTATTGTGTCCCCCTATTTTTTTAAATGCGGATTCTGCTTGAATGGTTTCGAACAGCTAACCTCCTGATCCTCCCATTGAAGAGGGAACCAAGCGGAATTTATTCGCCTTTTTATTCACTCATAAACCATGAGGTGCATGAATATTTTAGGAGTTGGGTTGAGCGTACGAGCATTTCCAGCTCTTCAAGCAAGACATAATGTTTGGAGCATAGGGCGCGTTGTAAAAATCGGTAGGAAATTCTACTTGGATGGCGCTCTTTGGATATGGAGCCCCAGTGAAAGCAAAGGACCGCTGCATAACTGGAGCACTCCATTTATTTCCTACTGAGCTGATCGATAAACCCATTAAAACTCCCGAATTTCCAGGAAGTTTCTTAGAGCCGGGAAGTCCCGAGATTGGATATTTCTTGATAAGGGTAGACATAATCGCGACTGATGGGATCATGACTCCATCGATTGTGCAACTAGAAAGCTCCTTGCAGTGAAGAGCAAGAAAAGATGCCCCCCGATTACTTAATTGATTTTTCATCAAAAACTGAGGCGTGCCCCACACTCCATCAACTTGAGAAATGAAGTAAGGCTTGATGCCAAGATACTCGCCGAAGGCAATCTTCTTTTGAGACTGGGCCGCACTACCTGTGTTGCCAATAATGTTGCAATTTCCATGAGAAGAGCACCAGATATCTCCGTTGAAATAGAAGTTCTTTGGACTTTGATACACAAGGGTCGAAAGTTGAGATATTAACTCTGGTTTTTGCCACACTCCAGCAACTTCACTGACTAAAAAGGTGGAGTCAGTCAATGGCTTAGCTAGATCAAAGTCATTCGTAATGTTGGTGTTCTGTCCACCTACATTAAACTTAACGATACCTTCGCAATTTCCCACACTCATGCAATACATGCCTTCGGCATGAGACTCGGGAAAGAGGGTATCACCTTGAGGGATGTTGGCCAGGTCTTGAGAAACATCAAATCTAATTGCCTTATTAAATTTACCGTTTTCTCCGTCATAGACAGTAATTATCTGTTGCCCCACTGTTGCTAGTTCATCTGATCCTCCCTTAATCGCTGAGCAAACGCCGGGTTTCGCACATGAATAACTGACCCGATAAAAATCTCCAGGAATTTTCTGTGTGTCAGCCTGAGCACCGATTGGAAGAAAAGCAAGGAGAAGGGTCAGAGCCATGGATAGCGAAAGTTTTTTCATAGCGTGATTTTACACTTCGTGGCTGGACATGGCCGATCAGGTTCCTTGAGTTTCGAGTTCGTCTTCTAATGTTCGGTATTACACGAAAAAGACTATTTTGAGTCTCTGGATGTATTCCCGAATCCGAGTGAGTCTCTGGTCGTTGTTGGCAAATTGTTAGCAGAATAGCCCCATGAAAAAGCCATTGATTGTTGGACTATCGATTCTACTTCTTGTCACCGCGTCGCCAGGTTATGCAGGCAAGACGATAAAGTTCAACAATCAAAAAGCAGGACAACTTTGCAAGAGTCCAGAAGTCAACCTGTCCGTTAATCTTCCAACCGGCGCTGTTCTTACTTGCTTGAAAGCAAATTCGAAGGCAAAGCCAAAATGGGTCCAAAGCAAGTCTCGGCCGTTAGCGCCAACAGCCGCTCCGACTCCACCAATTGCGACGCCGACTCCAACGCCCACTCCTGCTCCAACACAATCAACAGCACCACAGACAAAAACGGATTCGTTGATTCCATCGATTAACTCAGTGAGTAGAGTTGATGTAATTGCGTATCCTTCAAATATAGTTGCAAGCGATAAAAGTGCCGCAAGTAACTCGTTAGTGATTCCTTCTGGCATTACGGCTGTGCCTGCTGGGATGAATGTGAAATTGTGGATTTCAGATCCACGAAATCCATCGAATGGACTTGCTGGGAGTGGAATTTTTTATTGGCAAGGCAGCACACCTGCGAAGTTTGTTCCTGCAAACCAGGATGGCACTTTATATATTTCACTCCCCTCGGGTACATATTCAATCGACACAGTGGAGGGTGCTGGACTGGCCACTGTCATGAGCCGTCATCGTTATTCACTCGTTGTTTCTGACGCAGGCAAAGCGTCGATTTCAGATTTAACTCCTGATAGTCGAGATATTACGGCGCTTACAACAGATTTAATTGTTCAAAAAAACCCGACGGCTTTAGCTGAGTACAACCGACTACTTGCTCTTGCAACCGAGTCTGCCAATACTTTTGTGCCTACCTCTGCTTGTCAATTAAAGGATGCAGTCACTCCAAATCGCGGTTTAGGAACAGATTTGTCGGCAGGTTTTCCAAAAGTGAGGACCCGTCAAAAATCTTACGGTCACATCCATGCGCTCATTGTTCCAGTTGATTTCACCGACATTAAGGGAACCGATAACACGGTTTCATACTTCACTCCTGTTGCAAATGGAGTACGCGACTTTTACTACTCCCAGTCTTACGGTCGAGTTGCATTTGATTTTACAGTTGTCCCCAATTGGGTTCATGTTCCTTTTTCTTCAACGAAATATGGAACTGGGGGTTCTGTTGGCGCTGGAGATCCAAATGGTTATTTAAATGCATTGATTTCACTTACTGATCCTGAGATTGATTACGGCAAATATGACGCGGTTTACTTCTTAGTTCCTAAAGAAATGCCTATGGCGAATATGGGTTGGGGTCCAGCAATTACTGCACCCCACACAACATCAACGGGTGTCATTATTAATGGAGCTACCGGTGGCGCCGATATGTATTACGTTGAAAATACAGGTATCAAAGGTGGGCGATGGAAATGGATGGCTCACGAGACGGGTCACACATTCGGACTTTACGATGAGGATAGCAATCATCAAAGTCAATCACTTGGGTATTGGAACATCATGGCAATGAGTTGGTCGAATCAGGCTATCGAACTTGGTGCGTGGGATCGATATTTGCAAGGCTGGCTTTCCAACGAACAAATCGGATGCGTAACCAAAGATTCATTGACTTCGAATGGGGCTTCCTTCACCTTAGATCCATTGGTTCGTCAAGATGAAAAACAAAAATCGATCATGATTCCACTTTCTGCAACAAAGATGCTTGTTATGGAATCTCGTCGCAATGAGGGACTTGATGTTCTTTCGGCAAAAGAAGAAGGCTTAATTGCTTACACCGTTGATTTATCTCTTGGTCAGCTTGGTGGTGGATATGTAATTCATCCTCGTTCAGGTTTTGCAGATACGACAGGTTTCACCGATGCGGCTCTACATTCGGGTGATTCAATTACGGTCGAAGGCGTCAAAATCACGGTTACCTCTGCGGATAAAAATGGAGACACCGTAAAAGTAGGCATTTAAGATGGTTTAAGAATTTTGGTGCGCTTGAAGGGATTCGAACCCCTAACCTTCTGATCCGTAGTCAGATGCTCTATCCGTTGAGCTACAAGCGCAAGTGGCGCTGGGTGAAGCAGACCGAATACTACCGGTTGCCATTCCCAGCGCCAAACTGCTTATTTTCTAGCGTTAATTAAGGAACGATTACTGCTCGGCCCTTAATCTTGCCTGCTTGCAAGTCCTTATAAGCCTGGGCTGCATTATCGAGCGAGTACTTTGTGTGTTCGACTTGGATTAGCCCACGATCAGCGAGGTTAAAAATTTCAACCAATTCTGGGCGACTTCCCCAATAAATTGTCTGAAGGCTAACTTCGTATGCTTGCGAGAAGAAGTTGAACGGAATTGTTCCGCCGGCAATTCCAACGATAGTTACATCGCCAAGCGAACGCGCACTTCCCATTGCCATTTTCATCGTGGATTCTGCTCCAACGAAGTCAATAACGACGTCGGCGCCTATTCCTCCTGTGATTTCACGAATCTTTGCAACCGCGCTTTCATCGGAGACAACTGTGAAATCAGCTCCAACTTTCTTTGCTAGCTCGAGAGCTTCTGGTTTGCTATCGACAGCGATAACTCTCGCTCCAGTTGTAGCTTTTACAAATTGAACACCCATGTGTCCAAGTCCGCCGACACCAATGCAAACAACAAATGACTCTGGTTGCATTTTTGCCCAAGATCTACGGACTGCGTGATACGGCGTAAGCCCTGCGTCGGTAAGTGGAGCGGCATCTGCAGGAGTCATCTTTCCAGGTAACTTAACGAGCAACCTCTCGAATGGAACCAACATGAAATCAGCCATGCCACCATCTAATCCGAGACCACCGCCGCCTCCAGGAATTGGTTGTTCCATTGGGCGTTCACATAAAGTTTCAATACCAAGTTGGCATCTCGAACATTTTCCGCAACCCCAAGGGCCATAAACTGCAACAGCATCTCCTTCTTTAACAGCCGTGACTCCGACACCAATTGAATCTACCCAACCAGCATTTTCATGGCCTAATGTGAAAGGTGGGTTCCAAGGAACTGCGCCTGCATCAAAGTCATGCATAAGGTGGAGATCTGAGTGGCAAGCTCCCGATCCACCTATCTTTACTACAACTTGTCCGGGACCTGGTGTTGGTTTTGCAACTTCAACTAACTCAGGTTCACTTTTCCAACTCATTAATCTGAGTGCCTTCATGGCAATCACTCCCTCTCGAATTTCATCTGCTTGTAATAAGCAGTATTCGCTCTTTCTTCATCGAGCGCCATGAAAATTGAGTGTGAAATGCAGGCGGGAGGGGTGGTTCTCAACTTGATGTCTAATGCATCACTTACAAATGACTTGCCAGTTTCTCACGGACTAGTGGAATAACTTCCGTGCCATAAAGCTCAATTGACTTCATCAATTTGCTATGCGGCGTTGTGCCAGATGCGTACTTCAAATCAAACCGTTGCGCGCCAACCGAAGTCAGCGCATGATAAATCTTTCCAGCAATTGTGTTTGGGCTCCCAACATAAAGAGAGCCGAATTCAATCTCGTGTATGTACTGCTCTTTTGTAAGTGGGCCCCAACCTCGTTCGGCACCAATTCGTGCATGCATCGCTTGGTAATGAGGGAAATACTCTTCTCGCGCTTGCTCATCTGTCTCTGCGATGTGTCCAGGTGAATGGATCGAGACTGGAAGTTCAGCCTTTCCAAGTTCTGCCAACGTTTCCTTGTAAAGCCGGGCAAAAGGAGCAAATCGCGCAGGGTTTCCACCAATAATTGCTAAGGCCAATTGCGCGCCAACACGTGCTGCCCTTACGGCTGACTCGGGAGTACCGCCAACGCCAACGCGAAGTGGAATATGTCCACCTTCAGTCTTGGGGTACACCTCTTGGTTTGTAAGTGAAGCTCTCGTTTTGCCACTCCACGTTACTGGTTTCTCATGGAGTAATTGGGCAAGCAAATCCAATTTCTCTTCAAACAATAATTCGTATTGACGAAGGTCGTAACCAAATAGTGGGAATGATTCGATAAAGGAACCACGTCCCGCTGTTATTTCTGCGCGACCATTACTTAAAGCGTCTACTGTAGAAAATCTTTGGAAGACGCGAACTGGATCATCGCTCGACAAAACAGTGACGCCAGTTCCCAAGATGATTTTCTTTGTAACAGTCGCAATTCCAGCAAGAACAGTGTCTGGTGCACTTACCGAGAAATCAGAGCGATGATGTTCGCCAACATTAAACCCGTATATTCCTACCTCGTCCGCAAGTTCTCCTTGAAGCACGACGTTGCGAATCGTTTGAGCAGCACTTTGAAGTTGGCCTTCATCATCGACTGTTACATCTCCGAAAGTATCTAACCCAAATTTGTAATCTGTCACTCTTGTCCCAGCGTAATTAATTTGCTTCTTTCGACTTCCTTCAGGCGTGGCCTGCCGAGGACTTCTCCGGCTGCAACTTCTGCTGCGTTAATTCGACTCCATTTTTCTTGTGAAATGATTTGATGACCTGCGGGCAGGATGTCATCGATAGATCCTTTGCTTTTGGGAGTTCCAAGGTCTTGGATCGCAAGTTTTACAACATCTGCGGCGTCGCTCTTGTTTGTGCCAATGACACCTGACGGTCCACGCTTGGCCCAACCAACTACGTAAAGATTTCCGTCTACTCGCCCATCTGCATTTTTCACTTTACCGCTATTTTCAGGAACCCCAGCAAGTGGAAGAGCGTGGTATCCGATTGCACTGATGACAAGAGAGCAACTAATCGTGTGAGTTTCTCCTGTATCGATGACTTTATCGCCATCCATACGATTGATTGAAAAAGTAATCCCTTCAACGCGATCTTTTCCAACAATTTCCTTTGGCGCAAGCAAGAAGTTCAAATGCAGTGAACGATCTCGACCGGCCGGAGTGGTTTCAGCAATTAATTTCATTGCCTCTAAATTGCTCCGCAACTCTTTCTCAATTTCTCCTGCGCTTTCAGCACGTGCCTGTGCGGCAGCGACGTCATCTGCCCTCAAGAAAACATCTGTGTGCTCAAGTTTTGGTAGGTCACGAAGTTCAGGAGCAGTGAATGCCGCATGCTCAGCGCCACGACGAGCAGCAATATGAACAGTACGAATTGCACTCTTATGAAGAGCGGCGAGAGCGTGATTGGCCGTGTCGGTTGTATCAAGCTCCTCTGGATTAATTGCCAAAATTCTGGCGCAATCCATTGCAACATTTCCTGCACCAATTACAACAGCAACTTCCCCGTCAAGTGGAACTTCTAGAGAAGTGAAATCGGGATGGCCGTTATACCAAGGTACAAAATCGGCGGCGGATATAGATCCGTAAAGATCCTCACCTGGGATTCCAAGTTTTCTTCCCAGTGCTGAACCAGTTGCAAGAATTACCACATCGTAAATGTCACGCAATTGTTCGATGGTGACATCTGTTCCGAGCTCTACATTTCCGAACAGGCGAAATCCCGGTTCAGCAGCAACTTTTTCAAATACTTTTGCAACGGTCTTAATTTTTGGATGATCAGGTGCTACACCAGTGCGTACAAGTCCCCAGGGGGTGGGCAGTCGTTCAAGCATATCGATTTCAAATTTCATATCATCTGTCTGGGAATTCTGAAGTGCTTGTGCTGCGAAATAACCTGCAGGCCCGGCACCAACTATTGCTACCTTGAACTGACTCATAGTTTTAATCTACAGGAATTCTTCCTGCCTATTAAGACCAGCGAGGTGTTATCACTCCTATTGCAATGCCAGCAAACTCTGCTGCACCCATAGCTCCAGGTTCGAGCTTGTCGACAACCGTGTACGCGCCATATTCCTTTTTCTTGGCTTCTTGCACCATGGGATTGTGAATCCAACCACCTGCAATGGTGACTTCCTCGTATGTGCCAACTTCCGCATCAATAACCTTTACGGTTTTATCGAATAAATCCGTTAGATCTTCGACCGCAGCGCGCCAAATATGAGCAGGTGTCACTCCATCGGTTATCCCAATCACATCGACGCTGTGATAACTACCGTTGACTTTCAAATCATGTTCATTTCGCTTTACCAACAGTGCGGCATCTCCGAGAACTTTTCGGTCTTCCTTATTTTTCGCACCAAGCATTGAACTTATTCGCTCTAACGAAATACCTGTAGGCATTCCGGCAAGAATTGTCTGGTGGTTAGGAATTACAGTCCACCCAACATTGACTCCATGCTTGGCGAGTCTGCCCATTGAATCCCGAGATACCGTTCCTTTGTGAGTGCGAACAACGGCCTCGGCTGTGCCCATTGAATCAAAGAGCGCCCCATCTTTAACCGCACCTAAATAATATGCAGCAGTTTGATGATCGTGCCCGGCAATAGTTAAAGCGGCTCCCCGCAGATTTGCTGGTGCCGAATCGTTTGCTCGACCGATGACTTCACCGGCTCCAACCAAACGGCCTAGAAAATTTTCTCCGCCGTTAACCAATTCAATGGCTGCCTTCCACGGTGCTTTTGCCTCAATATCGAGAAATCCACTTCGGCTAACTAAGGAGAGTTCGTTGACTAAATCTGCACCAAGAGAGTGCATAATCCATTCCGGCGCTCCAATGAAATGTGAAACTTCTCGTGTTTCTGGCATTCGTTCTTGCTGCCAGAGAATTTTTGTTAACGTAACTACCGGCGTGATTTTCGCCGCTACCGTTCTTTCAAATTCGTCGGCACCAAAGAATTTTTCAACCTGCTCTAAATTTCCGCGAGGATCATGCCAGGCAAATCCAGGAGCTATCGGCTGCAAATTCTTTCCAAGAAGCGCGCCAGTTTCTGAAAAACCTGTGACTCCGATAGAGACTGCTTGACCTTCAACGGCAGATACGGCTCTTTCCGTTAATGAAATGGCAGTTGCTGCCAACAAATTCATATCAATCTCTGAGAGATTGTTTGTGTGAATCCATGGCGTTGGAAGTGCATCTTGGTGCAACAGATTTAACTCTAAATCTGTAACAACGACTTTTATCCGTGTTGTGCCGACATCAATTCCAACTAGGACTTTTTGCAATTTACTTCCTTAAATTAAATTGCCAGAGAAGCAAATTGTGCTTTAGGAGGGCGGCAAACTACTCCGCTTGCTCCATTTAAGTGCCAAGCACCAGCTGAATAAGGAATAACTATCGCATCGCCCTTTGTGACATCCATTGCTGGGCTATTAGAAAATGAAATCTCTCCAGTCCCATCAAGTAGCAAGAGAATGCCGAACCCGGCCTCGACTGCACTGTGCTTTCCTGTGAGGAAGTCTGCGCGGAAGTAAGGATTTGCAGAATCAGAAAAAATTGCCAAATCTGAATCTCCGAATAGACGCTCTGGAGTAATTAGCTTCTCTGCCTCAGCTGATCCAATCGGTGTGTAGCGGAGGGCATCTAGTACTGTGTCAAAACCTAAGCCAAGATGGCCATCCTTTACTCCATCGACCGCAAATTCATTCCATTCAAGAAGTGCAGACATATCTGATGGCTCTTGAAGCTCGAGCACGAAAGTACCGGCTGGAACTGAGTGCGGAACGCCCGCTGGAACCAAAATGGCATCTCCTGCTTTCGCTGAGAATTGTTGAAGTGAACCAAGAAGTCCGGCGGCATCTCGAGCATCTACCATTGCGGCAATTTCTTTCTTGCTTTTCTCAACAGCGAAACCTAGTCCAACTGTTGCGTTGGCAGGTGCTTCCAAGACAATCCAAGCCTCAGTCTTGCCATGCTTCAAAGATAAATGTTCTTTAGCGAACTTGCGGTTTGGGTGATAGTGAACAGGAAGTCGTTGATCAAGATCTAGGAGCTTCACCAATAGTTCAGTACTTTTTCCATAAGTTGCAAGATGTTCTGCGCCAAGCCATGCTTCTGAATCTTTTCCAATTGCGTCGACAAGCAATTCGCCGGAAGACAAAGTCGAGAGTCCCATTAGTGGTTCTCCGAAACGTGTTGTCACAGAACCAATCCACTCCTCGGGACGCATTGGTCCACCAGGACCATGTCTCAGGACACCAATTCGATTTCCACCTTTATAAAAATGATCGAATTGATTCGAAGGTAACTTCTCTGGACGCGTTTCTCTGCTTGTCATGTCGCGAACTATACGCTGTAGAATCTCCTTCTGAAAGAGAATGTAAAAATAAATTTTCGTTTTACCGATTTAGAAATGGGGACGTTCATGTCAGACTCATCAATTCGCCTCTCTCGATTATTCAACAAGGGACGATGCTTGGATATCGCAGTAGACCATGGCTTCTTTGGCGAAGGTGCGTTTCTTGAAGGCATTGAAGATATGAACTCCGCAGTTAAGACACTGGTAAACGCTGCGCCCGACGCAATTCAATTAACTATTGGTCAAGCGCGACTACTTCAAGATATCGATCAAAAGGATCGGCCAAGTCTTGTCTTAAGAACAGACGTTGCAAACGTTTACGGCAAGAAACTCCCAGATCATATGTTTAGTATTTCAATTGGCGATCCAGTACTAACTGCGGTTCGTTTGGATGCAGCCATTGTCGTGGTAAATCTCCTTGATTTACCTTCACGCCCTGAAATGCTAGAAGCATGCATTAGAAATATCGTTGCACTTCGAGCTCAATGTGATCATTATGGAATGCCACTTATGGTGGAACCACTTGTGATGAAGGATTCTGATGGCGGCGGTTACACATCTGATGGTCGTCCAGAAAAAGTAATCCCACTTGTACGTCAGGCAGTTGAATTAGGCGCAGATGTAATTAAAGCCGATCCAACGGATGACCCTAAGGATTATGTAGATGTAATTCGAATTGCCGGAAAAGTTCCAGTTCTAGTTCGAGGTGGCGGTCGTGTTGCGGATAAAGAACTTCTAGAGCGCACCCAAGAAGTACTTTCACTCGGTGCAGCCGGAATTGTTTACGGTAGAAATATTATTCAGCACGCAAAACCTGCGGCCATGACACGTGCTCTTATGTCTATGCTGCACCAGAACGCATCCGTTGAAACCGCTCTTGAAATGTTGAAGTAAATATGTCGCAGAAAATTGTTCGTGTCGGCATAATCGGTGGCGGCCTGATGGGCAAGGAACTTTTAGCTGCCACGAAGCGTTGGGATGCTCTTGTAGATCACCCTGTGCGTCCTGAAGTAACCGCACTTGCCGACCCATCCCCAGCAGTTAGAGATTGGTTTATTAACGCTGGAGTAAAGAATATTTACGAAGGCTATGCTCAATTGTTGGCTGATCCAGATGTTGATGTTGTTTATATCGCCGTTCCGCATAATCTTCATGAAGAAATTTACTTGGCAACAATTTCTGCTGGGAAAGATTTCTTAGGAGAGAAGCCATTTGGAATAGATCTTGTCGCTGCAAAGAAAATAGTTGCTGCGGTTCAGGAAAGTAAAGTTTTTGTTCGGGTATCCAGCGAAATGCCTTTCTATCCTGGCGCTCAAGGAGCCATAAATTACGTCAAGTCAGGTGCCCTAGGGGAACTAGTTGAAGTTCGCGCTGGATTCCTGCACTCATCTGATTTAGATACAAAGAAGCCTATAAACTGGAAGCGCCAAGTGAAATTTTGTGGAGCTATTGGAGTTATGGGCGACCTTGGTATGCACGTTGCTCATGTACCAACGAGACTAGGTTTGAAAGCAAATTCTGTCTATTCAATGCTAGACAAAATTGTGGAAACTCGACTTGATAGCAAAGGAAATGAAGTCCCTTGCGACACTTTCGATAATGCCGTTCTTGCGATTAAGGGTAAGTCTTCGTCCCAAGAGCGAGAATTTCCAATGATTTGGGAGATGAAACGTATCGCTCCTGGGGAAAGTAACACCTGGTTCTTCTCTGCAATGGGTATGAATGGCGGAGTCCGGTTCTCAACTCGAAATCCACAAGTCCTTGAGCGATTCACATATAAAGATGGTGAACAAAGTTGGATTGAAACTCAACCGGGACACAAAGGAAATTGGCCTGTAATCACGGGTGGAATTTTTGAATTTGGTTTCCCGGATTCCCTCCTGCAAATGTGGGCAGCATTCTTCGCTGAACGCGAAGGCTTGCTTGGGGATAAATTTGGCTGTGCAAGAGTTGAAGAAGTCTTGGAATCTCATAGGGTCTTTGATGCCGCTATGAAATCCCACACTTCGCGCGCTTCGGAAGAACTTGAAAACTAATTAAATTCGATAACTACCTTGTGGGCAGTTTTATCAGAACGTAAAGTTTCAAGTGCTTTGCCATAGTCATCTAGGCTGAATCGATGAGTGATAATTCCATCTGTTTTCAATCGACCACTTGAAAGAGCTGCGATTGTCGCGGGGAAAGTGTCAATCTCGGCAAAAGATCCTTTAATAGTTATCTCGCGGTGGAATACGTCAAATGCATTGATAGCAAATGTCTCGTGCGCCTCTGTCACTCCGTAGACCATCATTGTTCCGCCACTCCTCGTAAGAGGAACGCAAATTTCGGCAACTTCAGTGCTTCCAGTTGCTTCGATAACAATGTCAAAACCAGAAGGGCGTAGCGCCTTTAAGTCCTCAAAAGTCTTTTTAACATTTTTTCTATCCATCAAATAGGTGGAATCTGCGCCTAACGATTTTGCTGTATCCAACTTAAATTGTGATGAGCCGGCTACGACAACCGAAGCCGCTCCACCTTTTGCAACCAATTGCGCAAGAAGCTGACCTGTTGGTCCTGCTCCAAAAATGAGGGCGCTGCTACCTGGCTTAATTCCTAACATTTGAGCTCCATGCATGGCGCATGCTGCCGGCTCAGCAAAAACAGCCTCATCAACGGATAATCCGTCGACTTTGAAGACTAAGTCTTGTGTTGCAATCATGTACTCGGCAAAAGAACCAGGCCAGTTTGTCCCCAGACCTTTTCTATTGTGACAAAGGATTGGCTTGCCTTCTCGACAAAATTCACAGTCGCCACAGCTGACAACAGGATTTACAGTGACTCGCTCGCCTACTTTAAATTGTGTAACCCCATCGCCAAGCGCGGAAATAATTCCAACCATCTCGTGACCCGGAATAAGTGGGAATTCGGCTAGAAAGTGGCCTTCGTGAATATGTAAATCAGTTCCACAGACGCCAGCTAGTTCAGTCTTGATCAGCACTTCCCCTTGTTGAGGAGTAGGCGTTGGAATTTCGCGAACGGTGAAGTTTTTCGCTGAGTCGTAGACAACTGCTTTCATGAATTCTCCTATATAAGTAGATCTAAATTATGACAGGTGAGGAATTGAATTACCACTAAACTTTGAAAATGAATTTTGAACTGCAGGACTTGACGGACAAAGTTGTTGTTTTATCAGGAGCAACGTCGGGAATTGGAAAAGAAACCGCAAGACTCATGGTTCAACATGGTGCACGCGTAATCATTAATTCACGAAGCAGCGAGAAGCTTCAAGAATTGCAGAAAGAGCTTGGGGAGAAGTCAGTTGGATTCGTAGCTGGAGACTGCTCGAATCCCGAAACATCACGAGCAATTGCATCGGAAGCCTTAAGACTTTTTGGGACTATTGACATCGTTATTCCAAATGCAGGTGTTGGACTTTACGGATCAATCTTCGACTGGAGCGACGACGAGGTCAACAACATGATGAGAACAAATTTCGAAGGTACGGTGCACCTGATTCGTTCATGCGCGAAAGTTATGGTCGAAAAAGGTGCTGGAGACATCATTATCGTTTGCTCTGTTGCAGGTTTTTATGGCGCTGGAAAAGAAGCAATTTATGCGGGGACAAAACACGCACAGGTTGGTTTGGCTGCGGGCCTTGATCATGAATTGAGAGAAAAGGGCATTCGCGTATCTTTGATTGCCCCATCAGGTGTATCGACAAACTTTGCATTCGGAACTGGACGTACACCAGGGGCGCCTCGACTAGATATGTACCTGAAACCTACCGATGTTGCCAATCAGATTGTTTACATTGCCCGTCAACCAGCGTCAGTCCGTTTGCCATTGACGATGACGATTTCTATGGAACAACAAAGCAATTAACTAAAGCGAATTAGTACCTTTACTTGATCTCCAAGAAGGGCGCTCTCGAAAGCTTCCTGAGTTTCTTCCCAGGGGAAGACTGCGGTTACGAATTCCTTTACATCAAGCGCTCCACTTCCAAGAAGTGTTATCGCATCCTTAAAGTCTGAAGGTAAATACGTTGCTGAACCTTGGATACGAATTTGATGATCTTGGATAATTGGAAGTGGCACCGAGACATCTTTTTCTGGAACTCCAACAATTACAACTGTTCCGCCTTTGTCTGCCAACGAAATGGCCTGATTGACGGTAGGTTGCAACGCAACGCAATCAAATACGACATCAGCGCTATCGCCTAATAGCGCCCGAACATCATCGACAACTCCGGCAAGTCCAGCATCTAGAACGGCATCCGCGCCAAGGCGCAACGCTCTTTCACGCTTATTCAGCAATAGGTCTGTCATAACTATCGTCTTGGCATTGAAATACTTTGCTGCAACAAGCGTTAATAGTCCGATGGTTCCACAACCCAAAATAACTACAGTCTTTCCAGAGAGATCCTTGCTTCCAAGCGATGCTAATTTCATTGCATGAATCGGAGTCGAAAGAGGCTCAATGAGTGATGCAGCTTCATCCGTAAAACTATCTGGAACTTTGTGTGCTCGACGAGCCGACAGGGTCCAAAATTCACTCATTCCACTTTGGGGATAACCACAACCAAAAAACTGTAAACGCTCACAAAGATTCTCATTTCCATTTTTACAATTCTTGCAATCCCAACATGGCAAATCTGGTTCTACCGTGATTCGATCGCCGATAGAAAAGCCATCAACATCCGGAGCAATTTCGCGAATAATTCCTACAACTTCATGTCCAGGTTTGTATGGAAGTGGTACAAAAGGATGAAGTCCTTGAATTGCATGCAAATCAGAACCGCAAACACCTGCAACAAGGGTTTGCACAAGAATTTCTCCCGCCGCAATTTCTGGTTTTGGAACATCAACTATCGTCAGTTCTTTGGGAGCAGTTGCAATTACTTGTTTCATATTTTTATCACCTTTGAGGCTAGTTCTTTTGTTGCGCGAATTAATCGAGCATTTGCTTCATCACTGCCCATCACCCAATCATGAGCTTCTTGGGAAGTTTTTCCATATTTTTCGTGGCGAGCAATTAGCCTCTCGATACGTATCTCTTGAGGAAGGTCTATGTAATAACTCATATCTAGTAATTCGCGGACTCCACCCCAACCCATTTCAGGAAATAAAAGGTAATTACCTTCGACAATTACAACTCTCACTTCTGAAGTAATCACCGCTTCATTTGCTATGGATTCTTCAATCTCACGGTGAAAAACAGGAATGAATATATCTTCTTCTAAATTTGCTTTGACTCTTTCTAGCAAAGCTACAAAACCAAGTGCATCGAAAGTTTGAGGGGCTCCCTTTATGTTTCGGATACCACGTTCAATCAAAATCTTATTGCTTAAATGAAATCCATCCATCGGTAGAACCGCAACACTATTGCCTGGAAATTTCTCTTTGATTTGCTCAACTAAGGTTGATTTTCCAGCTCCTGGTTCACCAATGATGCCGAGCAGTGTCCGCTTATCTGCCTTAAGGGCACTTTCAATATCTTCAAAGATGCTCACGAAACAATCTTATAACCTAAGAACTAGATATCCTCGTGAACAAATTTCTTTCCGCGTAAGACAGAAAAGATTGCTGCTACCGCCGCCATTAGCGCTGCGATTCCAAAGACGATAAAGAGTCCGTGATGGAATGGCGAGGTGATCAAAGATGGGAAGAAGCTTTTGCCAGTTAAGACGTGCCATTGAGCTGCCGTGACCCCTGCTTGTGCTTGAGATCCTAAGAGAGTTTCCAAAGGGTTGTATCCCAAGAATGATGAAAAGAGCGTGGCGACCGGCGGAAGTGCTGCAATTGCATGCGCCTGTGTCGCACCTACTCCTTGAGCACTCAACCCATTAAACAATGAAGTTGGAAGAACGCGTGAAAGTCCGATAATCATCAACGAGAAAAAGAGCCCCATTGAAAGCACCATTCCTGTATTCATGAATGAAGCTTGAATTCCTGCTGCGCCGC
>SESB01000393.1_pt1 | contig 32224 bp, 23 predicted proteins | sample 3171441 | NCBI WGS metagenome assembly SESB01 (sample SAMN06051867, study PRJNA518727) | freshwater metagenome | biome: subpolar coniferous forest; feature: holomictic lake; material: water; isolation source: holomictic Lake 227, 6 m depth | place: Canada: near Kenora, Ontario | collected... | reverse complement strand
AATCATGCCTATCTATGATGCATTGTATGATTATCACGATAAACTAAAACATATCCTTGTTCGCCACGAGCAGGGCGGCATTCATGCTGGTCAGGGTTATGCACGCGCTTCTGGAAGAGTGGGTGTTGTGTTCGGCACAAGTGGTCCGGGTGCTACTAACTTAGTTACTGGCTTAGCAGATGCAATGATTGATAGCACACCGCTTGTTTGTATAACCGGACAAGTATTTGCACACTTATTAGGTACCGATGCTTTTCAGGAAATTGATGTGATCAATATCACTACACCAGTTACCAAATGGAACTATCAAGTAACTGATGCAACAGAAATTCCTGCGGTATTAGCTAAAGCATTCTATATCGCAAAGACTGGTCGCCCTGGTCCGGTGTTGATCGACATCACTAAGAATGCACAATTACAAAATTTCGAATACGATGGTTATACGCCTTGCACACATATCAGATCTTATCGCCCAAAACCAATTGTTCGTAAAGAATTTATTACTGAAGCAGCTGAGCTTATTAATAAAGCTGAAAAGCCATTTGTAATATTCGGACAGGGTGTGATCTTAGGAAAAGCAGAAAAAGAATTCAAAGCTTTTATTGAGAAAGCCGGACTTCCTGCTGCATGGACAATAATGGGATTAAGCGCACTTGAAACAGATCATCCTCTAAATGTGGGTATGCTGGGTATGCACGGTAACTACGGACCCAATGTATTAACCAATGATTGTGATGTTTTAATTGCAATCGGTATGCGATTCGATGACCGCGTTACTGGTCGTTTAGACAAATACGCTAAACAGGCAAAAGTTATTCATTTAGATATTGATCCTTCTGAGATCGATAAAAATGTGAAAGCAACTGTAGGTGTTTGGGGCGATTGCAAAGAAACACTTCCCTTACTTACGAAATTGGTAGAAGAAAAAAAACATACTGCATGGGTTAACAAGTTCAAAGATTACATGGCGGAAGAAGTAAAAGAAGTTATTCACGACGAATTAAATCCTACTAGTGAAATTTTAACCATGGGTGAAGTGATTCGCAATTTGAATGAATTAACAGAAGGCAATGCCATTATTGTAACGGATGTTGGTCAACACCAAATGGTTGCTTGCAGATATGCGAAGTTTAATAAATCAAAAAGCAATATTACTTCGGGTGGTTTAGGAACCATGGGATTTGGTTTACCTGCTGCTATAGGAGCAAAATTTGGTGCACCCGATCGTCAGGTAATTACAATTATAGGAGACGGAGGTTTTCAAATGACTTTACAAGAATTAGGAACCATCATGCAAAATGAAGTGGATGTGAAAATTCTTATTTTGAATAATCAATTCCTTGGAATGGTACGCCAGTGGCAGCAATTGTTTATGGATAAACGTTATTCATTTGTTGATATCGCCAGTCCTGATTATGTAACACTCGCAAAAGCTTATAGAATTGAAGGACAAAGTGTATCTAAGCGTGAAGATTTACATCAAGCTTTATCAACCATGTTGAATCATAAAGGATCTTATTTATTAGAAGTAATGGTGGGCAAAGAAAATAATGTATTTCCAATGGTACCACAAGGATGTAGCGTAAGCGAAATCAGATTAAAGTAAGTATAACTTTTCATTAAAAATTCCCTTTTGGGTTGGCTATGAATAAACAAGAATTTACCATCACTGTATACACCGAAAACCATATTGGTTTATTGGTTCGTATTGCTACGATGTTTTCTCGTAGAAAAATTAATATCGAAAGTTTAAATACCTCACCATCTGAAGAAGAAGGTATTCATCGTTTTACTATCGTGATCAATGAGTTTGAAGAAGTAGTAAGAAAACTGGCTCGCCAAATTGAAAAACAAGTTGAAGTATTAAAAGCTTATTACAATACAAATGATGAAATAGTGTGGCAGGAATTAGCATTGTATAAAGTATCAACTGATGAAATTGCAGAAAAAGTACAAGTAGAACGATTACTTCGTGAATTCGGTGCAAGAGCAGTTGTGATTCGCAAAGACTATACCATATTTGAAACTAGCGGACATAGAGAAGAAACCGATAAATTGGTATCAGTATTGGCTCCCTATGGCTTGATTGAATTTGTAAGAAGTGCTAGAGTAGCAATCATTAAAGCATCTCATGGCTTCCACGAAAAATTAAGAGAATTTGAAGAAGCCATGCCAGGAGAAGAACAGGTAGAAAATGAATTCCTGAATAAACAGGATAGTGTCTTTACCATGTAATTATAAAATAGAATAAAATATTCATCAACAAAACCAAGGTCTTATTTGACTTTGGAAAACAAAACAAAACAAATGGGCAATTATTTTAACACACTATCATTAAGAGAAAAGCTGAATCAATTAGGCGTATGTGAATTCATGGACAAAAGTGAATTTGCAGATGGTGTAAACAAATTAAAAGGAAAAAAATTAGTAATCGTAGGTTGTGGTGCACAAGGTTTGAACCAAGGTTTGAATTTACGCGATTCTGGTTTAGATGTTTCTTATACTTTACGTAAAGAAGCTATTGAAGCTAAACGTCAGTCATGGAAATCTGCTACTGAGAATAATTTTACTGTTGGAACTTACGAAGAACTAATTCCTACAGCCGATTTAGTAATTAACTTAACACCAGATAAACAACATACTTCTGTCATCAATGCAATAATGCCATTGATGAAACATGGCGCAACGCTTTCTTATTCTCATGGTTTTAATATTGTGGAAGAAGGAATGCAAATTCGTAAAGATATTACTGTAATCATGGTAGCTCCAAAATGTCCTGGCTCTGAAGTTCGCGCAGAATATCAACGCGGATTTGGAGTGCCTACTTTAATTGCTGTTCACCCAGAGAATGATCCTGAAGAAAAAGGTTGGGAATACGCGAAAGCATATTGTGCTGGTACAGGTGGACATAGAGCGGGTGTTTTACAATCCTCTTTTGTGGCTGAAGTAAAATCTGATTTAATGGGTGAGCAAACCATCCTTTGTGGTTTGTTGCAAACAGGATCAATTCTATGTTTCGACAAAATGGTAGAAAAAGGAATTGATAAAGGTTATGCTTCAAAATTAATCCAATATGGTTGGGAAGTAGTTACTGAAGCATTAAAGCAAGGTGGCATAACTGCGATGATGGATCGCTTATCGAATCCTGCAAAGATCAAAGCATATGAGCTTTCTGAAGAATTGAAAGACATCATGAGAAGCTTGTTCCAAAAACACCAGGACGATATCATGAGCGGAGAATTCTCTAAGACCATGATGGAAGATTGGGCTAATAATGATAAAAATTTATTGACCTGGAGAGCTGCAACCGGAGAAACTGCTTTTGAAAAAACACCTGCTGGTGATGTAAAAATTGCAGAGCAAGAATTTTTCGATAATGGTTTGTTGATGGTTGCATTTGTTCGTGCAGGTGTAGAATTGGCATTTGAAACAATGGTTGAATCTGGTATCAAAGAAGAATCTGCATACTATGAATCGTTACATGAAACACCATTGATCGCCAATACCATCGCTCGTAAGAAATTATTTGAAATGAACCGTGTGATCTCTGATACTGCAGAATATGGTTGTTATTTATTTGATCATGCATGTAAACCATTATTGGCCGATTTCATGAAAAAAGTTGAAACCAATGTAATTGGCAAGAACTTTAATGCAGGAAGCGACGCAGGTGTAGATAATAAAGTAATCATCGCTGTGAATGAAGTAATTCGTTTCCATCCAGTTGAAATAGTTGGTTCAGAATTGCGTAGAGCAATGACTGATATGAAGACTATCAGTACTGTTGCTTAATATCGTTCTATTAAAAATAAGACCAGGAACTGCTAAAATTAATTATCTTAGCAGTTCCTTAATATATGTATTTACAGCAAAACCATATTTATTCTCCTACATCAACAGCCATGCTGTTGTTTGCTGCTGTAACATTTACAACAACATCTACGACCCTGTAAGGGGTTGTAATTTCCATATCATCCATGGGCTGTTGTTTACAGCTGTTATCAAAAGAAAAGATCGTTTTAAAAATTTTCCTTTCAGGAATAAGAAATAATAAATATGCAAGTTTTAAAATTCGGCGGCAGTTCTGTAGCAAACGCTACCAACATGAACAAAGTGGTAGAAATTGTTTTGAAAGCCGCTTTGAAAGAACCGACCATTTTAGTGGTTTCAGCAATGGGTGGTGTAACTGATAGTTTAATCAATACTGGGAAATTGGCTGAATCAGGTGATGAGTCTTACAAAACAATCCTGAAAGAGTTAGAACAGAAACACCTTGATGCTGTAAGAGACCTATTACCCATTCAACAACAAAGCGCAACTCTTAGTCAGGTAAAACAAAAATTTAACGAACTAGAAGCTATCAGTGACGGTGTTTTTTTATTAGGAGAATTATCAGACAGAACGAATGATAAAATGGTAAGTTATGGAGAAATACTTTCTTCATTAATGATAGCTGCTAAAATTAAATCAGTAGAAACATCCACTGTTTGGGTAGACTCCCGTTTACTGATTCGTACGAACTCTGAACATGGGAAAGCTTCTGTTGACTTTGCATTTACAACAGAAAATATTACAGGATTTTTTAACACCAGTGCTGCAAAGATCTATGTGGCACCAGGATTTATTTCCAGCGACCAACATAATCATACCACTACTTTAGGTAGAGGTGGTTCTGATTATACAGGAGCTATATATGCAGCAGCTTTACAGGCATCTGTCTTAGAAATTTGGACAGATGTAAGTGGTATGATGACAGCCGATCCTAGACTGGTTAATAATGCAAGGCCTATTCATCGTATCTCTTATCAGGAAGCTATGGAGCTTTCACATTTTGGAGCGAAGATCATTTATCCTCCTACCATTCAACCAGTGATGAAACAGAATATTCCTGTTTGGATCAAGAATACTTTTGCGCCAGAAGAATATGGAACACTTATTGAAAACAGTTCCGCTCACACAGATAATATTATTCGTGGAATATCATCAATTAATAAAATAAGCCTTCTGAGTTTAGAAGGTAGTGGCATGGTGGGAATACCTGGATTTTCAAAACGATTGTTCGAAGCATTAGCAAATGAATCTGTGAATGTGATTTTAATTACCCAAAGTTCCTCTGAACATTCTATCTGTGTTGGTATTAACGAAGCAGAAACTGCAAAAGCTAAACGAGCTATTGATCATGCTTTTAGTTTTGAAATACAGAGTGGAAAGGTTGAACCTTTAAAAGTTGAGAAAGGATTATCCATTGTAGCATTGGTGGGTGAACAAATGAAGAGTCATCCCGGTATCAGCGGAAAAATGTTTGGTGTTCTTGGACGAAATGGTATTAATGTTAGAGCCATTGCACAGGGCTCTTCAGAAAAAAACATATCAGCCGTTTTATCTGCCTTTGATGTTCAAAAAGCAATCAACGTGCTACACGAAGAATTTTTTGAAACTACCTATAAGCAGCTGAACTTATTTATTGCAGGAACCGGAAATGTGGGTGGTAAACTATTAGCACAAATACAAAAACAATATCAGTATTTACAAGATAATCTTCGATTACAAATAAGAGTTGTTGGCTTAGCAAATAGCAAAAACAATTTGATCAATGAGGAAGGAATTGATTTAAATTCTTGGAAAGAAAAGTTAACAGATTCTTCGAAGGGTACTATTCACAATTTTGTGGATACTATTATAAATCTCAATTTAAGAAACAGCGTATTTGTTGATGTAACAGCAAATGCAGATGTAGCATCCGTTTATAGTAAATTATTAGGTAAAAGTATTTCGGTGGTAGCCTGCAATAAAATTGCTTGCTCATCCTCGTATGAATCCTATCATCATTTAAAATCTTTGGCGAGAGAATTCAATGCGCTTTATCTCTATGAAACCAATGTTGGAGCAGGTTTACCGGTGATAGGTACTTTGAACGATCTTCTGCGCAGTGGCGATCAGGTTACAAAGATTCAAGCAGTTCTTTCAGGAACACTCAATTTTGTATTTAACCATTACGATGGAAAAAAGCCTTTTGCTCAAGTGGTGCGTCAGGCACAAGACGAAGGATATACTGAACCAGATCCACGTTTAGATTTGGGCGGAACTGATGTGATGCGCAAAATCATGATATTAGCTCGTGAAGCTGGACAGAAATTAGAAATGGAAGATATCAGTAATGAATATTTTCTACCAGCATCTTGCTTCGAAGGATCAGTTGCAGATTTTTATGCAGAGATGGAAAAACAAGAAACGCATTTCAAAGCCATTTATGAAGCAGCAGCAGCAAAAAATTGCAAATTGAAATTTGTTGCGTCCTATGAAAATGGAAAGGCTTCAGTTGGATTACAACATATTCCTGCCAATTCCGATTTCTATCATTTATACGGAAAGGATAATTTAGTATTGTTCTTCACTGAACGATATCCAGAGCAACCATTGGTGATAAAGGGTGCAGGTGCAGGCGCTGAGGTTACTGCGTCTGGTATATTTGCAGACATTATTCGTGTTGCAAGAGTTTAATTTTTATCAACTTAATGAACCGAGTATTATGAGTGATTTATATAAAGGGCTTGATAGAAATCATGTAGTTAAAATTCATTCCCCTGCAACCGTAGCTAATATGGTTTGCGGATTCGACGTATTGGGTTTTGCTGTGAACGAACCATATGATGAAATGCAGATTCGTTTTTCTGATACACCTGGCATTACAATTATTAATGATGACGAATATAATTTGCCAACAGAGCCAGAAAAAAATGTAGCTGGTGCAGCACTTCTTGCCATGATGGAGGAAATTGAAGCGGGTTATGGATTTGAACTCACAATCAAAAAAAATATTAAACCAGGAAGTGGTGTAGGATCCAGTGCTGCAAGTGCTGCTGGCGCTGTTGTTGCAGCCAATCGATTACTGAATGACCGCTTTGATAAAGAAACCCTTGTTCGATTTGCTATGAATGGCGAAAAACTAGCATCTGGTGTAAAGCACGCTGATAATATTGCTCCCTGCATTTATGGAGGTGTAACACTAATCCGTTCCATTTTCCCGTTAGATATTGTTGCACTTTCTGCACCAAAATTATTCGTTACAATTGTGCATCCTCAAATTGAAGTGAAAACTTCTGACGCCAGAAGTATCTTAAAACATAAGGTTCTATTAAAAGACGCGATCAAACAATGGGGCAATATTGCCGGCTTAGTTGCAGGATTATTAAAATCTGATTATGAATTAATTGGACGCTCTTTAGAAGATGTAATTATTGAACCTGTTAGAAGTATTCTGATTCCGGGCTTTGATTTAGTAAAACAAAAAAGTAAAGAAGCTGGTGCACTGGGTGGTGGAATATCTGGAAGTGGACCTTCGATCTTTATGCTGAGTAAAGATGAAATAACAGCTATCGCTGTTGAAAAAGAAATGAAATCGATTTACAAAAAATTAGGATTGGATCATCATACTTATGTAACTACAATGAATCATTCTGGTGTTCAATTTATATAAACTATATTCTGTTTATGAACTATTATAGTCTTAATAAAAATGCTTCCAACGTAAATTTTCGTGAAGCTACCATTAAAGGTCAGGCACCTGATAAAGGTTTGTATTTTCCTGAATATATACCCTCTGTGGCATCAGATATTATCAAAAATATAGGCGCTTATTCAAAAGAAGAATTGGCTTTTGAAATTATGTTACCCTATGTTGGAAACACCATCACAAAATCTGATTTACTTAAAATAGTTACTGAAACTATTAATTTTCCTTTCCCACTTGTTTCAGTAAATAAAGATATCTACTCACTTGAATTATTTCATGGGCCAACACTTGCATTCAAAGATGTGGGGGCGCGTTTTATGAGTAGATGTCTGGGATATTTTTCAACGCAACAAAAAAACAAAATTACTGTACTAGTTGCTACTTCTGGCGATACAGGTGGGGCAGTAGCCAATGGGTTTTTAGGTGTGGAAGGTGTAGAAGTGGTGATATTATATCCTTCTGGAAAAGTAAGTCCTGTTCAGGAACTACAATTAACAACCTGCGGACAAAATATCAAAGCCCTGGAAGTAACGGGTAGTTTTGATGATTGTCAGGCCATGGTGAAGGATGCATTTATGGATGTAGATCTAAACAATCATCTTACACTTACCTCTGCCAATAGTATCAATGTAGCAAGATGGTTGCCACAACAATTATATTATTTCTTTGCCTATCAACAGTGGATCAAAGAGAATGAATCAGCACCTATTATTTCAGTACCCAGTGGCAACTTTGGAAATATTTGTGCAGGTTTATTAGCACATATTAGTGGCTTGCCAGTTGAACATTTTATTGCTGCATGTAATGTAAATGATGCGGTGCCTGAATATTTAAGAACGGGTAATTATCAATCAAAAAAAGCAGTTTCCACCATATCAAATGCGATGGATGTAGGCAGTCCGAGTAATTTTGTAAGAGTATTGGAATTATTTCAAAGCTCTTATCAAATCATCAGTGAAAAAATTTCCGGTTACACAGTAAGCGATGAAATTACGAAACAAACGATAGCTGAGGTTTATAAAAAGGACCACTACATTTTAGACCCACATGGAGCAGTTGCATATTATGCGTTAGCAGATTACTTACAATCGCATCCAGGAAAAAAAGGAATGATCTTAGAAACAGCGCATCCTGTAAAGTTTCCTGAAACAGTAGAAGAGGTAATAGGGAAAAATATAGAAATCCCCGAAGCTGTAAAACCATTATTTCAATTAGAAAAGAAATCGGTTTTAATGGAGCCTACTTTTTCGGAATTGAAGAGCTGGTTGCTTACACAATAATAATTATACTCTTAGATCTAACACAGCATACGGGCTAAAGCCCAACAATCCCTAGGCTTCCGCCTAGGGTTAACTTCAAATTTTTTTGTGTTTCTCTTCCTTGGCTGGAGCCTAGGGTTAATAGATTCCTCTTTTTATTTTTTACTTTTTAAACTCCATGACCCTCGAATCTTCGCCTTCACTAATTGATTCGCATCAGCATCATTTTTGAATTGCTCCTTTTTTGGATCCCATTCTAAATTTCTTCTGGTTTGATATGCAATATTTGCTAAACAACATACCGAACTTGTTCTATGGCCTGTCTCTACATCACAGATTGGTTGAACACCCGTTTTAATTCCATCTAACCAATTCTGATAATGATTCGCACTATTATATAATCTGATTTCATTTGGCTGAATCGTAGCTGTTGCAATATTCTTAGGATTGCTATCGAGGTATTCTCGAGAAATATCGATAGTTCCTTTTTCACCAATAAAACGAACACCTAACCCTCTTCCAAAATCAACATGTTTCATTACAATACCATTTGCATAAATCATTTCTAATCCCTTCAACGCATTATCCTTTGGAGGATTAAATGAAACTGGACCAGACTGATCCATACCTAAGGCCCACTGTGTAATATCAAACATATGTGCACCCCAATCGCTCACACCACCTCCACCATAGTCTTTATAAGAACGCCAATGCGGATAGATATCCTGCTCAACAGGTGGAGATAATTCTGAATGATAAGGATTGTAAACTGCAGGTCCTACCCAACCTTCCCAGTCAAGATTAGCAGGTGTTGACATCGGTGTTAGATTGTATGCAATGCTGGGATCACCAACATTAACTAATACTTCCTTAATATTTCCGATATAGCCATTACGCACTAATTCAGATGCTTGTCTGAAATTTTTCCATGAACGTTGCATGCTACCAACTTGTAAAATCACTTTATTTTTATTCACTGCATTAACCATGGCTCTGCCTTCTTCAATAGAATGCGCCATTGGCTTTTCAACATAAATATGTTTACCTGCATTAGCTGCCATCACAGTCATAACACCATGCCAATGATCAGGAGTTGCAATAACAACTGCGTCAATATCTTTTCTTTCTAACAATTCTCTAAAATCACTATACCCTTTAAAGCCTTTGTATTCCCCTTTCTGAGCTGCTACTGCATGAATTTTCTCAGCAATTTTTTGAAATGCAGCCAGCTTTTGTGAATCCACATCTGAACCTGCTACTGCTTGTGTGATGGTACTAAAACTATTAATCAAACTCTTTGATTGTTTGCCTGTTCCAATATATCCAAGATTGATTCGATCACTAGGAGCAGTATACCCTCTACCCATTACAAAACGGGGTATAATTGTAAACCCGATTGCAGCTTTAACTGTAGTCTGCACAAATGAACGGCGACTAACCGTATTGTTTTTAATTGTCATATGGCAAGTATTTGAATAGAAATTTACTGCATTATCTTGTCAAAAGAAAATTTATTGGATAATCCTTATCTTCCAAAACGAATTTATCTAATTGCCTTATGAGAACTTGTTTCAGACTTCTTGCTCTTTCTTTTTTAAGTTGCTTTTCTTTATTCGGAATTGCACAAACAAAAAAACTTCTTACCGTTAAAGGTCTATACGCTTCTGTTGAAGTGCTCAGAGATCAATGGGGAGTAAATCATATTTATGCTGAGAATCAGCACGACCTGTTTTTTTCGCAAGGATATTGTGCAGCAAAAGATCGTTTATTTCAATTTGAGATTTGGCGCAGACAAGCTACTGGAACAGTTGCTGAAATTTTAGGAGAAAGAGAACTAAAAAGAGATATCGGTACCCGACTTTTCAAATACAGAGGGGATTTGAAAACAGAACTCAATCATTACCATCCCCAGGGTGAAGCTATTATTAATGCTTATACTGACGGTGTAAACAGTTATATCGACGAAGTATTATCTCATCAGGAATTACTTCCCATAGAATTTCAGTTATTGAAAATACTTCCTGGCAAATGGACACCAGATGTGGTTATTTCAAGACATCAGGGATTGCTAGGAAATATCACAGAAGAATTAAGCATTGGAAAAGCAGTGTCAAAAGCCGGCGCTGAAAAAGTAAAAGAACTGATGTGGTTTCATCCTAAAGATCCTGATCTACGAATCGATTCAGCAATCAATCAAAAATTACTAAACGATAATATTTTAGAATTGTATAATGCCTACAGAAAAGAGATTGTATTTGAGGCTAGTGACATCAGCAAAGCCGACGAAGACCCGGATGCAGTGATGAACTTATTGAAACAGCCTATTTCAAATGTTTATCAACCAGCTTTTGAACATGGCATAGATGGATCAAATAATTGGATAGTCAGTGGCAATAGAACAGCGAGTGGTCATGCTATGCTTGCAAATGATCCGCACCGAAAAATCGCAGTGCCTTCTTTACGATATATGGTTCACTTAGTGGCTCCGGGATGGAATGTGATTGGTGGTGGTGAACCTGAAATTCCGGGTGTATCTATTGGACACAATGAAGTGGGGGCATGGGGTTTAACGATTTACGAAACAGATGGAGAAGATTTATATGTCTATGATTTGAATCCTAAAAATCTATCACAATATTTTTATAAAGGACATTGGGAAAACATGAAATTGATTCAAGAAAGAATTGAGATCAAAGAAAGCAGGACCGAACTTATTAATTTAAGATACACGGTACACGGACCAGTTACATATATTGATTCCATTCATCACAAAGCATATGCTGTGAAATGTGCTTGGCTTGAACCCGGAGGCGCTCCTTATATGGCATCTTTAAGAATTGATCAATCGAAAAACTGGGAAAGTTTTAGGGAAGCATGTAGCTATAGTCATATCCCCGGTGAGAATATGATCTGGGCAGATACAGCTGGAAATATTGGATGGCAAACAGTGGGTATTATTCCAATTCGAAAAAATTTCAGCGGACTCGTGCCAGTTCCTGGCGATGGCAGATATGAATGGCAGGGTTTTTTACCTATCAAAGAAAGACCACATCAACTGAATCCTTCCAAAGGATTTTTAGCAACCGCCAATCAGAATGTAACTTCAGAAGATTACACCCATTGGGATGCTGTTGGTTATACTTGGGCAGATCCATTCAGGGGAAATAGAATCAATGAAGTGTTAGCAAAAGATGATAAAATCAATATTGCAAAAATGCAATCGCTTCAAACTGATTATTATTCATTACCAGCGCGTAGTCTTGTACCTATGTTATTGCCTTTGGTGTTTGAAAAAACACAAACAAAGCAGTCTATTCTTCAATTAAAAAATTGGAATTATATCTTAGATAAAACAAGCATCGCTGCATCTATATATGCCATGTGGGAAAGACAATTGATGAAGCAGGCATCAAAACAATTCATACCAGAAAACATAAAAGACTTAGTAAGTATTCAACTGTCGAAATTAATTAGTTGGCTTGAAAAACCAGATAGCAAATTTGGAATAGATCCTATAAAAGGAAGAGATGCATTTCTTAAAATTTGTTTTGAAAATGCCATAGATGAGCTAGAAAAAAAGCTAGGCAGTAATATACTTAATTGGCAATACGGGCAGGAGAAATTTAAACATATAACCTTAACACATCCACTAAATAGTATTGTTAATATCCCATTGAAAAATCAACTAAATCTTGGGCCTCTTCCAAGAGGTGGCAACAGTTATACGCCTGGTTCTACTGGTGGTGCTGATAATCAAATGAGTGGCGCAAGCTTCCGTTTTATTACGGAGGCTGGCAACTGGGATGATGCTGTAATGATCAATACACCTGGACAATCAGGCGATTCTAAAAGCGAATTTTATAGAAACCTTTTTCCACTATGGGCCAATGATCAATATTTTCCTGCTTATTATTCGAAGGACAAAATAATTAAATCTACCAAAGAGGGCTTTGAATTAGTTCCTAAAAAAAATAAGTAAATTTATTCAACGATCAACTTAAATAATTAATGTATGCGAATATTGACTTGCCTATTGATTGCATTCCTATTACATCTTTCAAGTTATGCACAACCAAAAACTTATTGTAATCCTATCAATATCGATTATGGATATTGTCCGATACCAAACTTTGTGGAACAAGGCAAACATCGTGCTACTGCAGATCCTGTAATAACCGTATTTAAAGGGAATTATTATTTATTTTCTACTAATCAATGGGGTTATTGGTGGAGTGCTGATATGGTAAAATGGAATTTCGTACCCCGTAAATTTTTAAAGCCATGGAATAAAGTGTATGATGAATTATGCGCTCCGGCAACTTTAGTATTGGGCGATACCTTATTAGTAATTGGTTCTACTTATGAAAAGAATTTTCCCCTTTGGATGAGTACCAATCCACAAAAAGATGAATGGAAAGAAGCAGTAGATTCTTTTCAGGTAGGTGCATGGGATCCTGGATTTTTTCTGGATGATGATAATCGTTTGTATATCTATTTTGGATCCAGTAATTTTTATCCCACATACGGACAAGAAATTGATCGCAAAACATTTCAACCCATTGGTGATCGCAAAGAACTATTAAGGCTCCATGATAATATTCATGGATGGGAAAGGTTTGGCGAATTCCATGATAATACTTTTTTGAATCCATTTATCGAAGGTTCCTGGATGAACAAATACAATGGAAAATATTATTTACAATACGGAGCACCTGGTACAGAATTTAGCGGTTATGGCGACGGAGTGTATACTGCAGAGCATCCGCTTGGTCCGTTTACTTATCAATCACATAATCCATTTTCTTATAAACCTGGAGGCTTTGCAAACGGAGCAGGACATGGCGCTACTTATCAGGATTTATTTAAACAGTGGTGGCATGTTTCAACTATTGTAATATCCACTAAAAATAATTTTGAGCGACGCATTGGTATTTGGCCTGCTCAGATCGACAAAGACGGAATACTTTCTACCAATACCGCTTATGGCGATTATCCACACTATATTCCTAATACAAATGCAAATCATGGAGAAAGTCAGTTTACTGGTTGGATGCTATTAAATTATAATAAACCTATTCGGGTTTCTTCAACACTGGGAGGATTCCATGCCAACTTAGCGAATGATGAAAATATAAAGACCTACTGGAGTGCTGCCACTGGAAATATGGGCGAATGGATAGAATCTGATTTAGGTACTATGAGTGTTGTAAATGCTATTCAAATAAATTATGCTGACCAGGATGCCGAATCTATGGGTAAGGTGTATGGATTATATCATCAATACAAATTATATAGTTCGACGGATGGAAAAAATTGGACCATCATAAAAGATAAGAGCATTAACAAAACGGATGTGCCACATGATTATATCACATTTGATAAACCAATCGAAACCAGATTTATCAAATTAGTGAACATACATATGCCATCAGGCAAATTTGCAATCAGTGGTTTACGTGCTTTTGGGAAAACAAAAGGAGCAGTTCCAGATGCTGTGAAAAATTTTGTGGTGTTAAGAGGTGATACTGAAAGAAGAAATTCCTGGCTAAAGTGGCAGGTAAATGAAAAAGCTACTGGATATATGATTTATACAGGAACAGCGCCCGACAAATTATATACGAGTATGATGGTATTGGGATCCAATGAATACTATTTTTCAGCTATGGAAAAAGATCAACCTTACTATTTTCAAATAGAACCTTTCAACGAATCTGGCATTGGTAAAAGAACCGCTGTGATTAAAGTAGATTAATCGTCAATTGTATGATTAATTGTTCAAAATTAATGATGCTCGAAACTTAGATCTGATTTTCAATGATGAATTTCATCAATGCACCCGGTGAATTCAATTTAAGTTTTTGCATGATATTTTTACGATGCGTTTCAACGGTATAAACGCTTAAATGCAAATTCTGAGCAATTTCCTGATTGGTCATTCCATTTTTTATCAACTGGATTAATTCCCGCTCTCTTTTGGTGAGGTTAAACTGTGCTAAGAATTTATCATTTGCCAAAAATTCACCTGTAACTTGATTCTCTTGTTGAGGAGTTGCAAATAAAGCACCTGAATACACCATTTTGATGGTATGAATCAATTCATCTCTTTGGCTACTTTTTAAGAGATACCCATTTGCACCCTTGATCTTTGCTTCTTTGATAATTGCTTCATCAAAATACCCAGATAACATTACAATCTTCACATTAGGATAAGATTGTCTGATGTATTTAATAGTTTCAAGACCGTTCATCTTCGGCATATTAATGTCTAAAAGAATAAGATCCGGTTTTGTGGTTGGCAACATCTCTAAAACCTCTCTGCCATTGTTGGCAATACCACAAAGTTCAAAATCAGGCTCTCTTCTAAGCATCATCGATAAACCTTCAATGAATAATGGATGGTCATCCGCCAGCATTATTCTAATTTTTTCGTTTTCTGTGATAGACATTTTTAACCTTATTACCTGTTTCCTAAAATTACAAACTACTTGCTAATAAAGATAAGTACTTGATTAGACAATCAGTTTTATATAATTGATACATAAGAGAATCTTAGTTATAACGATTTAAAATATATTATATTATATAAAACCATGATTATATAACGAAAGATATCCCCCCTAAAACTGCTTCACATTTCGGTGATTTCAACGTCAAAATAGGGTGTTTTAACTGAGGTTTTTGATGAATAGCCTTATTACTTTTATTAAAAGATAAAACGTTGAGATTCAGGGATTAATTAGCAATTATTCGTCAGAAAAGAAAGTAAAATCGGCATAATTGTAGTAGCAAAACTACAGTTTCTTTCAAGGCTACTTTACACTGACGGCAAATATTTGAAAATAGCTTTGTTTAAGATTAGAGGCTATTGCCGAAAGAGTAACTGCAATTTTCTTGAATTACACCCCACAAGATGAAAAAAACTTTACTTTATTATACTTTATGGTTGGTTTTGATGTTAAACTGCTCCTCAGTTTTAGCGCAATATCAGTATGTTGGTACTTATAACTGGGAGGGTAAACCTAATAACCTAGTTACTCCTTCTGATATTATTACATCTTGCTTTAAAGTAGATCTTGCCACTTCCCTTCCCGAAAATCACTCCGTAGCTATTTATAACCCAAGCCTTATAGCTGATAGTCGCCTCGAAACTATTTCATTAGTAGAAAGTTCTGATGTTTGGATTAGCTTTTTGGATGCTGGCATTTCAAATCATCATGCGTTGGGTTATTACACTTATCCAACTGATGCCCCTCTTACAGTAGCACCTGCAAATGCTGATATTAAAATCATTTTCGCAAATACCTCTAAAACAGGTTCAGGTGGCAGCTTAAGTGCTGGCGACAAAGTATGGATCGGTAATTTTCCAGCTAATACTTCAATTGCCTTTGTAATTATTGTAAATGGTTGGGATAATGCAAATAATAAAGTTGGACTGGGAAATTGGAGAATTTTTTCGAATAGCACTTTCAATCCTGAGGCAAGTTCGGATTTAAGAAAGCATTTTGTGAGTCTTTATGATACTTTGACCCGTAGAATTATTTTTGGTTTTGAAGAAACCAGAAGAGATGCTGGTTATAATAGCGATAATGATTTTAATGATGCAGTTTTCTATGCAACTGTTTCAGCTACAAACCATATTGCCCATTTAGAAAGTTTGCCCATTCTTGCAAAAGATGGAATTATCAGTTTTTCAGGAAACTCTGGTGGATTAGAAAGTAAAAGTTTAGGAGATGCCATTTCAAAAAGAGTATACACAAATGCCATTAATAGCACACAAGGTCCTATCGATTATAAAAAATTAAATCAGGTTCAGAATCCTACCATCCAAAAAGCTGGAATGGGGATTGGAAATGCACTTATGCTTAAAGATCTTTTACCCTCTAAAATTTTAGATTCAGCATATACTGCATATATAAGCACTGCTTCAGATATTACCAGTATTACAAATGCAGTTGATGTAATATCAGTAGACTTCACAATAAACAATGAATGTAGGGCTGTAGTTTTTGCTACTAAAACACTGAATCAAATGTACGATCACAGCAAAGCTGTTTGTGATAGACTGAAAGGTGCAGAACTATTAGGCATGGAGAACTTTACTTTGAAAGGATTAAACCTGGTTCGCTATACTTTGTTACAACCTAACGGACATATTGAATACGCTACTAGTTTTTCTATAGGTATGAAACCTGGAAGAAACAGTTTTAGTTTTCAATCAAACTGGCTGAACAAAGATTATATTCCAGAAGAAATTTTATACAATGTTCAAGTATGGTCTGCAACACCATATTTATCAGTCGATATCACACTTGAGATCTTGAACAAATTAAATATGATTATGCCTGTTAAGGCTTTGTATCAATTAACAGAATTGCCTAAGTCATATATTATTTCAGGAAAAAGAGAAGGAAAGAATATTAACTTCAACATTAATAATTCAAGCACTTCTACTATTGGATATTTTCAAATTGAAGAAAAGCAATCTGAGAAGTCACTCATTGCTACAACAAGGAAAGTTCCTGTAATAATAACAGCAAATGGAAAATCAACCACTTCAGTTCCTGTTAGCGATAGCTACGAATCAACAATTAGTTTGTTTTTAAATAATAAATTACAAGATGTTGTTTTTATGGCTGATGGTAGTTGGAATATTGATTATAATAAAAATACTACCGTAGTAAATTCATTTTCTATCACAAATGATTCTACAATAAATAATGTTGCAATAAATGATGCATTACCTGTATTTCGTAACGTTAGTTTAGATGCAACAACTAGTGATTATGTTACTGCTTATAAGCTTTTGAAAGGAGGTGGGGCAGAACAAGATTTAAGAGCCTACAAATCATTAAAATTTACAGCAAACGCTACAGGAGCAAATGTTCGTATCACGCTGGTTAAAAATAGTATCACTAATTGGAACGAACAGTATAGTTATTATCTTCCTATTTCAACTACGAGAAAAGAATATAGTATTAATCTAAGCGATTTTACTTCCGCCCAAAATGGCAAAGCATTTAATCCAAACGATATTACTACCATTATTTTTTCTTTCGAAGTTGGCACTGGAAAATCAACTCAAGTAAATGCCGCTATCAGTAAAGTATCATTCACCAAACAAAGTGAGGTAGCTACGAATACCATTCTAACAAAAAATGTACAACTATATCCAAATCCTTCAAAAGGAAGATTTGTGGCAAGCTTTACAGCAGAAATTCCAAGCAGAGTTACTTTGAAATTATTGGATGCAAATACCGGTAGACAAATTTTGAGTAAAGAAATAATTACAGTAAAGGGCGAAAATAATGTGAATGTTGAATTGAATCAATCAATCAATACAAATATGTACATCCTTTCAATTGAAGGAAACACAGATAAATATTTACCAAAGAAATTAATAGTACAGCAATAAGTAAGTTTTTTTATGTTGGCCGGGCTATAGCAGAAAGAAATTTCTGCTATTTTTTTATTGTTTATTCGAGAAGATCGTTCTTCTAACAAGTAAGCAGGCACCCATAACTCCAGCTGCGAGACCAAGCTTTGAAGTCTTAAGCTGGGTATCGTTATTTACAAGACTGGAAGAAAATTTATTAAGCGAACTTTTAATGGGCAATCTGATATATTCATTTGTAGTAGATAAAAGTCCACCAAGTATTACTAATTCTGGATTAAAAATATTTATAAGAGAAGCAACTGCCTTGCCTAATTTCTCTCCAACAGCCGATACACATTCGATTGCAAGTGTATCATCCTGGTTACATGCCATCACAATTTCTTCTAAAGTAATTTCATCAATTTTTTTACTGTCTCTTTGCAGAATAGAACCTACCCCGGCTCTTAACTTTTCTTGTATGTTCCTCACAACTGCAAACCCTGATGCTTCTGTTTCTAAGCATCCCTTTTTACCACACTGACAAATCATTTCATTATCATAAATTGGATTATGACCAAACTCGCCAGAAAATCCTGACTTTCCATAATAGATTTCACCATTAATAATGATCCCTAATCCAATTCCATAATCAAGATTAACGAAGAGAATATTTTTCTCTTTTTCAACAACCCCAGAGCAGTATTCTGCAAAAGCCATTGCCCTCGAATCATTATCGATATACGTTTTTATTCCAGTTGCTTCTCCGATGATTGCTCTAATGGGAAGATCTGTGAATTGAAAAAAATTATAGTTATGTCCAGTAACCTGATTAATTCGACCGGTAAGATTAATCCCAATCCTAAGAATTTTCGATTTTGCTAATCCAGATTCGATAATAAAATCATTAATAATATATATTAATTTCTCTAACGAATCTTGAGAATTTTTTAGTTTAAAAGGAATATTGCTGGGCTCTTTAAACATGTTTTTATTCAAATCCATTAAGCCCAAACTAATATGGTTTTTTGAAACTTCTACACCCATAAAAAAAACCGAGCCCGATGCCAGCTTAAATTGATTCGCCCTTCTCCCTCCGGTCGATTCAATTTTTCCATTATCATGTAATAAGTTCTCATCAATCAATTCATTGATCGTACTGATAATTTTAGGAGTACTAACATTCAATTCCTTTCCTATTTCAGAAATAGTTGCAAGCTCCTGTTTATCCAAAAACCGAATGATACTTTTTTTCAAATTCAGGTTCTTAAACAATACCCCAGATAGCTCAGCCTCATTGATAGTTTTCAGAAATTCCATAAACATTGCTTATTACAGTACAATTTAATACATGCTTTGGAAAGTAGTTGCATTACTACATAATATTTCAAGTTTCTGCGATTGTACAGGCTAACACAAAATAGTTGCTTTGTATAACAAAAGGGTTAACAAAGTTAACCAGGATAAAACCCCTAAAACGCACTGTATGCAAGTTTATAATAGCAATCAAAGACTTCCAAAAAACGACTTGTTCCTCTTTTTGAAAAGTTTGATTAGAAATTCATTCAGTATTGCTGGTTTGGCTATGGACACAATGAATACACAATTTACTTTAAGTCACTCTAGCTCGCCCTATATTAAAAAATTAAATGGTTATCATAATCACCTTAATACAGAACCTATTATTATTTACATCTAAAAACTAAATCGTTTGGCAAGTATGGTATAGCGTTGTTGTTTGTTTTCAAAAAGAGGCCGGGTTTTCCCGGCCTCTTTTAATTGTTTTATATCCTTAGCTGCTACTTAAAAGTGAAGTCGAAAGTAACAATATTCGAATTCAAATCGGTAGACTGCGTATAATGTCCATATCGAATATCCAAGCTGCTAAAATGCTCGTTATTCATTACCCCTTTCGGTGGGGCAGTATGGATGCCTAGGCCCACAAAATGACTGGTCAGTTCCGATAAACTATAATTACTACTATAAAATTCATCGGCCGCTGTATGAGCTTTGTAGGCTCCAAAATACTTGCTTGCGGTCTGCGTATAATATCGATAAAATGGAGATACTGAAAAGAATTGAGATACTTTGATTGGGATTTCAATATCAGCAGTTTTGGAATTAATTCCCCAATCATCCTGATAATACCTGAAATAAGATCGAATCACTACTTGGTCGCTAACAAAAGCATTTAAGCGAAATCCAATTGGTAACTTAAATCTACTAGAAGGCAGGTTTTCAACATGTCCAGTACCATCATTGAAATAAACTCTATGAAAAGGAAGACCTAAATAACCCGATTGCGTTACCACATCTAGCATTAAACTTGCTTGAAGGCTTGTATTAATTACCTGCGCATAAGAAAGGGATGCAGTAAATGTATTACGAGGGCTACTTGGGATAACATTATCTTCTCCTCCATATCCACCACCACCAGATAAATAAGTTCTTCCACTTGCTGTTGTGTAATAAGTAGGAGTAGTAGATACAACAGCAGCTTTGGGAATTAATTCAGATGGATAAATCAACTTTACTTTATCAAAATAGCCACTCACTTTTGCATTGAATTCAGAATTACTGCTGAATTTTTTTGAAAAGTGAAAATCCAATCCAATAGATTGATAGTTATACTCGGTAGAGAAATAAGCTCCAAATCCAAAAGTGTTTCCCTTATCATTTTCTACCGTCCAATCTAAAGAAGGATAAACCCTGGTACCACCTGTTTTTGATGCCCCAGTGCTTGATACATATGCAGAAGAAGCAGAAGTATGGTGGTCGAAACCTAGTCCGGCAGTGATACTATGTTTATTATGACTTTGATCCCATGCAACAAATTTCAAATCCAAACCATTTGCAAAATCAACCACATGTTCATCCCCTATTCCACCTGTAATAGCTGAATGATTCCCGTTTTGAGAATAATAACTCGAAACGAGGTTAACTTCTTCCAAAGCCAGTGGCTTTGTTTTATAAATGACAGTATCCTGTGCATTGAACTGTGAAAATGCATGTAGAAAAAGCGCGTAAAGGCCTATAACGGTTAAGCTTAATTTTTTCATTCTTGATTCTTAAATGATTGAAATGATTTAATTACATCCACATCCACCACCAGTTTTGCCACCATTGGCTCCTGCAGAACCTTCTCGGTAGGTCTGGAAATTCAATTCATTTTTTTGTGATCTCCTACTTGATAAAACCATGTCTGCATCGTTCAGTTTATTTTTTTGGTACTCTTTTACTTGAACACAAGAAGGGAATACCAGCATAAAACCGATTGCAGCAATGGCTAGGAATAAAGGGGGTCGATTTTTCATAATTGCTCTTTTATTTGAAATGTAAATTGCTTGAAGTGTATAAATGATTGTTGTCATCAATAATGATGGCTTCAATTTGTTTGATTTGATTAATCATTGCTAACCCAGCTTCTATTCCCATAATTGTAACTGGTGTAGCCATAGCATCAGCTATTTCTGCATTCGGTGAAATTATAGTAACACTTTTAATTCCTGTTACAGGCAAGCCTGTTCTAGGGTTAATTGTATGCGAAAATTTTTTCCCTCCAATCATAATAAATTTCTCATAATTACCTGAAGTAGCTACTGCCATATCTGTAACATTCAAATAGGAGAATATACTGCTTGCAAAATTCGGGTGCACAATCCCAATTGTCCAGGCAGTTCCATCGGGTTGATAACCCCATGTCGTTAAATCCCCTGAAGCATTTACAATACCGGCTTCAAGACCTTCTTTTTTTAAAATATATTTTGCACGCTCAGCAGCATAACCTTTTCCAATTCCTCCAAATCCAATTCGCATTCCCTTTTCTCGCAAATAAACTGTACCATCTTCGGAATTGATAACGATATTCCTATAATTTATCAACCGGACCATTTTTTTGGCAGTTGTAGCATCTGGCAATGATTTCATCTTAGTATCAAAATTCCATAAGCTCTTATCAACTGAACCATAACTTATATCAAAAGCCCCCTGTGTAATTTCAGAAATCCGTATGGATCGCTGAATTAATTGAATTGTTTCCGCAGACACTTTAACAGGCTTTATACCCGCATTTCTATTAATCAGATTTGTCTCACTTTGATCATTATAGGTTGTCAAAAGTTTTTCAATTCGTTGAATTTCCAGAACAGCTAAATCAATTTTTTCTAAGGCCCATATTTCATTATGAGCAACTACACTTATTTCAAAGTTGTTACCCATTAAAAGAAGGCCCTTCTTAAATACTTGCTTCGCTGCCATAACAAACTCAACTTTTCAAAACCATTCAATTAAAAGTTTGAAAAGGTTTTACAGCAAATAGAGTTAGATAAAATGAATATAGTTGCCTCTAAAAAGTTATAAGAATGATAAATGAAGTCGATTCGTTAAAAATTAATTAAATGATTGTAGGAATTTGTCAAATAATACTAACGCTTGTTCTTTTCTGGTAGTAAAATAGCAGTATTCACGGTATTATACTTACCCTGTAAAAGAATTTTTACATTCCCCGTTAACAAAGTATGTAGAGGAATTCCAATAGAATTGTTTTTAATTGATGTATTTATTAAAGGAGTATAATCATCCTTTTTCCCAATTTTAAATTGATCTCCATATGCTATTGATATTTTAAGCTGACCTTCTTTAGTAATCGAATTCCAGTTGATCCATAATGAATCGTTCTGAATAGAAGCTTTAGGATTTGCTAAAGAAACTTTCCCAATCAATGAAACACCATCTAATTCATTCTTGTTGATTTCAGGAATTTCAATTCCCATAAAAGATGCAATAGAAGGAAGAAAATCTACAACAGCTGGTTGAAAAGTTTTGGAATATTCATTGAGCGATGAATAATTTGTAACTAACCATGTTGTTCTTTCCCTATAGGATTGCCCACCATGATTTTTTCCTGTCAATGAATCTCTACCATGATCAGTAGTAATCAACAACAACCAATCTTCGTTGAATTTCTTTTTCCTATACTCTATTGCTTTATAAATCCTTCCCATTTGTTGATCTAAATAACCAACGGCTTGATCCATGATTACAGAATTTCCAAATAAATGGCCTACTTCATCTGTATATTCTAGATAAATCCACGACAAATCCGGGGCAGAGGCTCTAATAACACTATCGGCCTTATTAACTACATACTCATCTACATGATTCACCCACTCTCCCTTTTTGTCATGCGGAAATTGGAGGGTGTCTAACTCATACCCATCATAAACAAAATCAACAAAGTAACCACCTGTTTCTTTTAATCCTTCTCCAATAAGTTTTGTCCGATTGTCTTGCCAACTTGAAAATATTGCTGTCTTTTTGGATGCATCCTGATTTTTTAAATACCTAAAAATGCTCCAATACTGATAATTTGGAGCTTTGATGCTATTGTTTACAACATGATGCTTATTAGACCAGGTTCCGGTAAGTAAATTGTTATACCCAGGTGCTGAAATGGTTGGAGTTTGATTGTAGGTTCCCTTTAATCCACCAACAAATGCTCTTTGATAAGCCCCTTTCTGAATAATTAAATCCATGTTGGGCTTCGCAACACGTTCCATAATATCAGCGGGAATTCCATCTGCTATAATAAATACAACTTTCTTCTTGCCAGACTGACTAAATCCAGTATTTAGAATAAATAGAATTTGAATTACTAGCAATAAAAAAAATACTGTTCGTCGATAAATCATTGACATCATTTGAGATTTTGACTGAAAAATTACTAAATATAAAAGTCAAGTATTGCTTAATTGTGTTACTTATCAATTTCTTAAAGTGGAAACCAATGTTTTTTTCAGATTTTCTACAGATTTATTGTGGTATTTTGTAAAAAAATAGGCTTGAAACTGCTAATAGTTGAAGACGAATATTCCTTAAAGCAAAGCATGATAGAATATCTGTCGGCTAGTTCCTATTTATGTGAATCTTCTTCTAACTATCAAGATGCACTTGAAAAAATTGAATTGTACGATTACGATTGCATCATATTAGACATCATGCTCCCAGATGGATCAGGCCTGGATTTGCTTAAAAATCTTAAAGAAAACAACAAAACAGATGGTATCATTATAATTTCAGCAAAAGGCGAATTAGACGACAAAATAAATGGAATAGAAATGGGCGCTGACGATTATTTAGCTAAACCCTTTCACTTATCAGAATTGGCTGTACGCGTAGCAGCCATCATCAGAAGAAAAAGTTTTCAAGGGAAGTCAAACATTATTCTAGGCAATATTTTAATAGATATAAAAGGAAAAAGAGTAACAGTAGACGATAAAGAATTGGATCTAACCCAAAAAGAATACCAATTACTAATTTATCTGGCCATCAACAAAAACAGGGTCTTATCAAAAAATGCCATTGCGCAACATTTATGGGGCGACGATATGGATTTTCCAGATAATTTCGATTTCATTTACGCCCATATAAAGAATTTGAGAAAAAAATTAGTGGCTGCAGGAAGCGAAGATTGTATTCGTTCTATTTATGGTGAAGGATATAAAATGCAAATTGCATGAAACTATTCACGAAATATAACCGCATTAATATCACTGCTACGATTTTAATTTTTTTGGCTGGAAGTGTTGCTTTTTATTTTGTGCTCGACTATGTATTAATCCGACAACTTGATGCTACCCTTAGATCGGAAAAACAAGAAATTTCTGAATATGTACAACTGCATCAACAGTTACCAGAAATTCAAAATACCAAAGAACAGTGGATACATATCAGTAAAACAAAGCAAGCCGATACTAAAATAATTTCAAAATCAATTCCAGTTTATAATAAATCGGAGGATGAAGTAGAAAATATCCGACAACTTATTTTTATTTTACCTGTTAAAAATGAAAATTATTTGGTTACAGTTAATAAATCTGAAACTGAAACTGAAGAATTACTAAAACTTATCATTCTAGTTACGCTAAGCATGGTAGCAATGATACTGCTATTTAATTATCTCATCAACCGAAGACTTATAACTTCTATTTGGCAACCATTTTACAATACCATCAACAACATAAAAGATTACGCCGCAAATCAACAGGCGTTATCACTTAGTAAAGAACCAATCGATGAAATAAACCTATTAAATGAAAGTCTGAATAGTATGACCGAACAAATACATAAAGACTTTTTTGCTCTTCGATCTTTTACAGAAAATGCATCTCATGAGATGCAAACTCCACTAGCAATTATTCGTACAAAAGTTGATTCACTTTATCAATTTGCTGAAGGAAAAGAAATCATGATGCAACAATTACTGGCAATTGAAGATGCATGTCTTAAATTATCAAAATTGCATCAGTCATTATTATTACTTACAAAACTTGAAAATAAACAGTTCATTTTAAACGAATCTATTCAACTAAAATCAATACTTCAACAAAAATGTGATGAAAGAATAGAACTCTTTCAATCCAAACAAATTGAACTAAATATTGAAGCAACACATTTCAATATGAATTTTCATCAACATTTAGCTGAAATTTTAATAAGCAATCTTTTAAATAATGCGATTAGGTATACTTCTGTTGGAGGCACCATTTCTATTTTGCTAAATCAAAAAATGCTAAAGATATCAAATACAGCAAGTGCTGGTAGTTTAGATATAGAAAAAGTGTTTACCAGATTTTATAAGGCTTCTGAAACAGGAACTGGATTAGGCCTTTCCATCATTAAAGAGATTTGTATAAGTGCTGGTTTCAGTGTTACTTATTCTTACGAAAAAGAAATGCATCATTTTATCATAAATTTTCAAGCATAAAAATTGCCTTGATGAAAAAGATTCGATTACTATTTTTTATTCTTCTGTTACATTTAATTGCTTTTACACAAGAACGAACACTTGATTTTTATATTCAAGCAGGTATTGAAAACAGTCCTTTTCTGAAAGACCTAAAGAATCAACAAAGAGCCAATACAATTGATAGTATGCGGATTCTAGCCGGATACCTTCCACAAGTAAATGCTGTGAGTACCAATAGTTATGCTCCAACTATTGGTGGCTGGGGATATGATGGAGCAATTACAAATGGCTCGAATTTTAGTCAGTTAGTTACCGTTTCTAAACAATTAGTTAGTAAAGAGAATCTCAAAAACCAACATGAGGCAATTCAATTATTAAATGAATCATTAAAAACTTCAGGAAAAATTTCAGAACAAGATTTGCGCAAAACCATTACTGCGCAATATATTTCTGCTTATGGTAATTATCAACAATACCATTTTAATAAAGAAGTGCTGCAGCTTTTTAAAAAAGAGCAAACCATTTTAAAAAATCTTACTGAAAAAGGTGTTTACAGACAAACCGACTATCTCAGTTTCTTAGTTACTATGCAACAACAAGAAATTCAAATTAGTCAGTATAAAAATATATTTCAAAACGATTTTTCAACCCTCAATTATTTATGCGGCATCAGAGACACTTCGGCTATACCCCTAAAAAAGCCAGAAATATTTTTGTCATTACTTCCCGAAGCTGAAAATTCAATTTTTTATCAGCAGTTCTTGAACGATAGTCTAAAGCTTCGTAACAGTGATGCCCTGATTGATTATCGTTATAAGCCAAAAGTTAATGTATATGGTGATGGCGGATATTTAACTTCTTTCTCAGGTCAAGCCTATAAAAATTTTGGAGTAAGTGTAGGTCTTAATCTCGTAGTTCCAATTTATGATGGAAAGCAGAAAAAAATGCAACACGATAAAATTGAAATTGCAGAACAAAGCAGACAACAATACAGAGATTATTTTAAAACACAATACGGCCAACAGATTGCACAATTGTTTCAACAACTTCATGCAGCAGAAGACTTGGTTCGTCAATCTGAGAGTCAAATAAAATATGCAGAAACCTTAATTGAAGCTAACCAAAAATTATTGGAAACTGGTGATGCACATATGGCAGATTATATCATTGCAATTGGGAATTATATGAATGCAAAGAATACAATTACGTTAAATAGCATTAGTCAATTACAAATCATCAACCAGATTAATTACTGGAATAGAAAATAATATTATGAAAGTATTTACATTAAAGAACTTCTTATTGGCCAGTCTCTGTTTTTTTACATCCTGTAAGCCTTCACCAGAGAAAGTCGAAAAATCAACAGAAGAAAAAACAGAAACTGTAAGCACGCCTGTTTCAATTACTTCTCCCATGAATGGGAATCTTAGTGAAACTGTAGAGTTAAATGCAGTGTCAGCGTTTTTATTAAAAAGCTATGTAAAATCATCTTTTAATGGATATTTAGAAGAAGTAAATGCCAGTTTAGGCAAGTTTGTAAATAAAGGCGATTTATTATTCTTAATTAAAACAAAAGAGTCACAAAGTCTTGGGAATACGATTAGCAAATTGGATACAGCACTTCATTTTTCTGGCGTGATTGCTATAAAATCACCAGGCACAGGATATATCACTCAAATAAATTATCGTGCTGGAGATTATGTTCAGGATGGAGAACAAATGGCAGTAATTACTGATACAAGAAGTTTTGTTTTCTTGCTTGATCTTCCTTATGAGCTTAGGCCTTATCTATCCATCAATCAGAGTCTACAATTGAAATTACCTGACGCAACTATTCTTGATGGGATCGTTAGCAATGCAATGCCTACAGTTGATGCTGTTTCTCAAACTCAGAGTTTTGTTATAAAAATCAATAGCTCTAAACAAATACCTGAAAATTTGATTGCTAAAGTGAGTTTGGTTAAATCGGCAAAATCAAATACTATTTCTCTGTTAAAATCGGCTGTATTAACGGATGAAACGCAATCAGAATTTTGGATCATGCAATTGATTGATAGCGTAACAGCAGTAAAAGTACCTATCAAGAAAGGATTAGAAAATGCAACAAGCGTAGAAATTTTATCTCCTGTTTTAAAAACAACTGATAAAATTTTATTGACAGGAAATTATGGCCTTCCCGATACTGCAAAAGTAACCATCATTCAAAAATGATCCCAATGCGAAATTTTTTCAACTCATATAAAAATCCGGTAACAGTTTTAGTTGTTATCATTTTACTTGGAGGTTTTTTTGCTTATAGTAAACTTCAAACTGCTTTATTTCCAGAAATAACTTTCCCGAAAATTAAAATCATTGCAGATGCTGGTCAACAACCAGTAAAGAAAATGATGATCACTGTAACACGTCAGTTGGAAAATGCCATCAAACAAGTTCCCGATTTACAAAGAATCAGAAGTACCACCAGTAGAGGTTCTTGTGAGATATCAGCATATATGGATTGGAATGCTAATATCGATATCAGCAAACAACGGATCGAATCCAAGATCAACGAAATAAAAAACACGCTTCCCCCTGATATTCAAATAACGGTTGAAAGAATGAATCCATCCATTCTACCAATTACTGGATTCTCTTTGGAAAGTAAAAGCAGATCGCCAATAGAAATGAAGCTTCTGGCGATGTATACCATCAAACCTTTTCTGTCGCAGGTAGAAGGCGTTTCAGAAATACGGATCATTGGGGGTAAACAGAAAGAATATTGGATGGTATTGAATATTCAAAAAATGAGCAGTCTTGGGGTAACTCCAGAAATGGTAAATACTGCTTTAGCACAAACTAACTTTATTAAATCAAATGGATATTTATCAGACTATCGGTTGCTCTATTTAACTGTTACTGATGCAGCTGTAAGTTCAAAGGAACAATTGAGCAATATTGTTTTAAGCAATAATGGAAAGCGCATCATTTTACTAAAAGATATTGCAGATGTTCAAATTCAAGAAGCTAAAGAATACATCAAAGTAAATGCTAACGGACAGGAAGGTATCTTATTAGCTGTTATAAAACAGCCTAATTCAAACTTGGTTGATCTAAGTGAAAGGATGAACCAAAAACTAAAAGAGCTTAAAAAAATAATTCCAAAAGATGTTTCTATTCAGCCGTTTTATGTGCAAGCCGATTTTGTAAAAGAGAGTATCAAAAGTGTAACGGATAGTTTATTTGTGGGATTAGCATTGGCAATCATTGTAGCAATAATATTCCTTCGCTCTTTAAAAGCTAGCTCAGTTATTCTTATTACAATTCCTGTTATTTTATGTTTGTCGATTATTTGCTTATATGCAATTGGGCAAACTTTAAATATTATGACATTAGGAGCTTTAGCGGCTGCCATTGGATTAATTATTGATGATGCCATTGTGGTGGTAGAACAAATTCATCGAACGCATGAAGAACACCCCGAGCAACCTACGAATCAACTTGTAAAAAAAGCTGTTGACTATTTACTTCCAGCAATGGTGGGTTCTTCACTTAGTACTATCGTAATTTTTCTACCTTTTGTTTTAATGAGCGGTGTAGCTGGTGCTTATTTTAAAGTAATGACGGATACCATGATCATTACTTTAGTTTGTAGCTTTTTTGTTACATGGATTGCCTTACCAGTTGTTTATTTACGATTATCACGTAAGATTAATACTGTTAAGAAAAATAAGATTCAACATCATGTACACAATCAGAAATGGGTAGGATTCTTTATAAAAAAACCTTATTTAAGCTTAATAATTATTGCAGCACTTGCATTTTCGGTTTATTATATCTATCCGAAGCTAGAAACAGGCTTCCTTCCTGAGATGGATGAGGGAAGTATTGTACTCGATTATAATTCGCCACCCGGAACTTCTTTAGAAGAAACAGATAGGATATTACGTGAAGTTGAAAAAATCTTAGTAAAAGTTCCCGAGATTGAAGCCTATAGTAGAAGAACGGGAACTCAAATGGGTTTCTTTATTACAGAACCTAACCGCGGTGATTATTTGATTCAATTAAAAAAATCAAGAACTAAAACAACAGAAGAAGTTATTAGCGATATCAGAAAACAAGTTGAATCAACCCAACCAGCTTTGAGAATCGATTTTGGTCAGGTAATCGGAGATATGCTTGGCGATTTGATGACTTCGGTTCAACCCATTGAAGTAAAGGTTTTTGGGAATGATCAAGCTACGCTTCAATCACTTTCAAAAAAAATTGCAACAATTATTGGAAAAGTGGAAGGTACTGCTGATGTATTTGATGGAATTGTTATTGCCGGACCATCAATTAATATTGAACCTAATTATAGTGCAATGGCACAGTACGGAATTACAGCTTCGAATTTGCAATTTCAAATGCAATCATCTTTAGAAGGTAATTTGGTAGGCACTGTTTATGATAAGGATCAGTTGAGTAATCTCCGTTTAATTTATCCAGGTAGTAAAACTCTGAGCGTTTCGGATATAGAAAAAACACCCATCTTCTTACCAAATGGAAAACTGCATCCTATTAATCAACTAGCGAGTATACATATCAATAATGGTGATGCTGAAATTCAAAGAGAGGACCTTCAATCAATGGGTGTTGTTACAGCAAGATTAGAAAATCGAGATTTAGGTAGTACAATTAAAGACATCCAAAAATCTATTGATGCAAACATTATTTTGCCCCAGGGTTATGCAATTGTATATGGTGGCTCTTATGCAGATCAACAACAGTCATTCAAAGAATTACTCATCATTCTAATTAGTTCAAGTTTATTGGTATTTGGTGTGATCTTATTCCTTTTCAAAGATTTCAGCATTGCCTTGATTATTTTATTAATTGCCGTTCTAGGTATTAGCGGAAGTTATATGGGCTTGTACTTTACAGGAACAGCCTTGAACGTTGGTAGTTATACTGGCTTGATTATGATTGTAGGAATTATTGGAGAAAACGCCATATTTACATTCCTGCAATTCCGAGAATCTTTGAAACTTTCGAATAATGTAGATGAAGCAATTATATATAGTATTTCTACAAGACTGAGGCCAAAATTAATGACAGCATTGGGGGCTATCATTGCATTACTTCCTATTGCAATGGGAATTGGTACCGGAGCTCAATTACACCAACCATTGGCAATTGCAGTAATTGGGGGGTTCATAATAGCTCTTCCCCTATTATTGATTGTTTTACCTAGTTTGATTCGTTTACTTTATAGAAATAAAAAATCTAGTCCTCCGGATTCAGAATTGCTACAAAATGTATAAATAAGTTTGATTTTAAAAACCAAAAAAATAGTATGAAAAATTTGTTTGTTAAATTAACAGTGATTGTTTCATTAACGATTTCACTGAATCAAATTTCTGCTCAAAAAACAAGTGGCTATAAATTAACTCAAACCTTCCATATAGCGAGCGCAGGAGGTTGGGACTATATAGCGGTTGATGAAAATTCAAACAGACTATATGTTTCGCATGGTACACAAGTCAATATTCTAGATAAGTCAACCGGCGATTCATTAGGTGTTATTGCCAATACAACAGGCGTGCATGGTATTGCTTTTAATGCAGCACTGGGAAAAGGTTATACAAGTAATGGCCGCCTAAATACAGTTTCCGTATTTGATTTGAAAACTGCAAAAGTATTATCATCAATTAGTACAGGCGAAAATCCAGATGCCATTATGTATGATGAATTTTCAAAAAAGATCATCACTTGCAATGGTCGTAGTAAAGACTTAACAATCATTGACCCTGTTACTGAAAAAGTGATTGCAACCATACCAGTTGGCGGAAAACCAGAAACTGCAGTTAGTGATAATATGGGAAAATTGTATGTGAACAGCGAAGACAAAAATGAAATTGTTGTGGTTGATATGATAAAAAATACTGTAATAAATCATTGGTCATTACTACCAGGAGAAGAACCTACTGGTTTAGTGATTGATTTAAAAACGAAAAGACTTTTTGCAACTTGCGACAAATTATTAGTAGCTATGGATGCAACTAATGGGAAAATTGTTGGACAACTTCCAATTGGTGAGGGTTGCGATGGTGCGGCATTTGATCCAAGTAGCAATTTGATATTTACATCCAATGGTTCAGGCACAGTAACAGTTGTAAAAGAATTAAGTGCAAATAATTTTGTAGTGTTAGAAACAATAACAACCAAAAAGTCTGCACGTACTATTACAATTGATACCAAAACACATAAACTGTATTTGCCAGCAGCAGATATGGAAGCAGTACCAGCTGATGCACCAAAAGGAACCAGACCCAAAATGATTGCTGGAAGTTTTCAGGTTTTAGTATTATCAAAATAAT
>SESB01000392.1_pt1 | contig 32272 bp, 44 predicted proteins | sample 3171441 | NCBI WGS metagenome assembly SESB01 (sample SAMN06051867, study PRJNA518727) | freshwater metagenome | biome: subpolar coniferous forest; feature: holomictic lake; material: water; isolation source: holomictic Lake 227, 6 m depth | place: Canada: near Kenora, Ontario | collected... | reverse complement strand
TGATAATTGGCGGTACGACAGCATCTTCCGCGCTGACGCTGGAAAGCACCTCTGGCGCAGGCACGACTGACTACATGGCGTTCCTGACTGGTTCGCAGTCTGAGCGCATGCGCATCGACACCAGCGGCAACGTCGGGATCGGCAACACGGCTCCCGGATATAAGCTCGAAGTAACGGGTGATATTCGCACTGGCAGTGGTGGCGATGTCCGTATTGGGTCAGCCACAGGTACAACAACTGCTCTTGGCGATAGCGTTCTTTACAACGATGCCAACAACTTAATTTTCTCGGTTGGTACGACAAACGCTGAGCGTTTTCGTATTGGGTCAGTAGGCCAATGGGGTATTGGTGGCGCGACCTACGGCAGTGCCGGACAAGTATTTACGTCAGGTGGTGCATCTGCTGCACCAACTTGGACAACGCCGACCACGGGTACCGTAACCAGCGTCAGTGGCACGGGGACGGTCAACGGCATTACCCTTACCGGAACTGTAACCAGCAGTGGTTCTTTGACGCTTGGTGGAACCCTGTCCGGCGTGAGCTTAACCTCACAGGTTTCAGGAACCTTGCCTGTTGGAAATGGCGGCACAGGCACAGCCACTGCGTTCACATCTGGATCAGTGGTCTTCGCGGGCGCGTCTGGCGTTTACTCGCAAAACAATGCCCAATTCTTTTGGGACAACACCAACAACCGCCTTGGTATTGGAAACGCATCGCCCGGCGCTTCGCTTGATGTTACAGGTAATATGCGGTTTTCTGCCGCTTCGCCAAATCTTGAGTTCAATAATGGCGGCCCGATGGTGTATTCGCCAGCGGCCAATACGCTTGCGTTTGCTAAAGGTGGTGGCCCCGGTAGTCCGATTGAAACAATGCGTATCGCCAGCGACGGCGCTGTTGGTATCGGGAATAGCAGTCCCAATGCCACGCTGCATCTTCAAGGCATCAAGGGCGGCAATGGCCGCATGACGCAAAGCTCCACAAGTGGGACATCGCTAACCAACCTAAATCTTATCGCTTCATCAAGTGCTGGTAGCGCGGATCAATGGTTTTCGTTTGGTGTTTCCGTAAGTAACTACTATTTTATTCAAAATGGCACAAGCGCTGGGTCTTCCGGCCTTGTCATTGATAGCAGCAACATTGTAAAGATAAATACCACTTCAACTCCATCTTTTGGTCTTCCAAAACTAGTTGTGGATGGGGGCATTTCCGGCAAAGGCACCGTTGTAATTAACAGCAGTACGGCAACGACAATTGCTGAAGGCGCTGGCTTGTTGCTCCTTATCCGCGACACCACCAACGGCGGTACGGCAGTTGTTTCTTATGAAAATGCTCAGACACCAATCATTATTTCAACGTCTGGTGGCACGACGTTTCAAACAGGAACCCCTTCCGGAAGCGCCCAAATTCAATTAGCCTCCAAGTCTGGTAACCTTGGCGTTTCAGCAAAATCATCCAGCGACCGTAACGGCGACACGTTGAGCGTCACCATTCTTCAAACATTCTAACAGGAGTGATAACATGGCAACAACGTACACTTGGGCCGTCGTCCAGATGGACTGCTACCCCGAAGCAGATGGTGAAACCGATGTGGTCTTTACGGTTCACTGGACGCTGACAGGCACTGAAGCTGGTTTCAGCGGCAATGTCTACGGTTCACAGGGCGTCGCTGTTGATCCAGCAGAGCCTTTTACGCCCTATGCCGACCTGACAGAGGCGCAAGTCATTGGGTGGGTGCAAGCTGCCATGGGCGCTGAACAGGTTGCCGCTTATGAGGCAAATGTGACGGAACAGATCAACAACCAGATCGTCCCGCCCGTGGTCACTCCCCCTCTGCCGTGGGCCGCGTAACGCTCCCAAAGGCGTGACCGCTTGATTATCACCTGATGCGTGTTTAGGAATAAAGCCCTATTCAACGTATCAGGTGATTTATGCCATATAGCTCCCAAAGCGGTAAAAATACGATCCAACGCATCATGCAGCGCATCAAGCCTGCCACTGGCCTTGATATTGGCTGCGGATCAGGCACTTATGCAAAGCTTTTCCCAGAAACCATGTGGCATGGCGTGGAGGTCTGGGAACCGTATTTTGAGCAATTTAATCTCAGGGAGCTATATTGGCTTGGCTGTGAGCAGGCCGACGCCCGCACTTGGGATCGAAGCGGGAATGAATATTATGATGTAGCCATTGCTGGTGACGTTTTAGAGCATATGACGGCGGAAGAGGCCAAGGCCCTTTTTGAAAAACTGCAAAAATGCGCTGAATATGTCATTATCAGCATTCCAATTGGCCATTACCCGCAAGACGAATATGAGGGAAATCCTTACGAAAAGCACGTTAAGGACGACTGGTCTGACGCTGAAGTGCGTGAAGTTTTTGGCGAACCTCTTTCCGGCACTATTGACGGAGAAATTGGCGTTTATGTCTATGGCAAAAAGCCAATTCCATTAAAAATATGCGTTTATGCCATTTCCAAAAATGAAGAGATATTCGTCAAGCGGTTCTGTGAATCAGCCAAAAGTGCAGATTTAATTCTGATCGCGGACACCGGATCGACCGACAATACCGTAAAACTTGCCAAAAAGCACAAGGCCAGCGTCGCCGAAATCAGCATCACGCCTTGGCGCTTTGACGATGCGCGCAACGCAGCCTTGGCCCTGATCCCAAAGGATATTGATGTCTGCGTCAGCCTTGATCTGGATGAAGAGCTTCAGCCGGGCTGGCGGGAGGAAATAGAGCGTGTGTGGGAAGCTGACACCACCCGCCTGCGCTATAAGTTTGACTGGGGTGCAGGAATTGCGTTCTTTTACGAAAAAATTCACGCCCGCCACGGCTATCGCTGGGTTCACCCATGCCATGAATATCCTGTCCCATATTTAATCAGTGAAAAATACGCTCAGACGGACATGCTGCTGGTGATCCACAAGCCTGATCCGACAAAAAGCCGGGGGCAATATCTGCATTTGCTTGAAATGTCGGTTAAGGAAGATCCAATCGACCCGCGCAACGCATTTTATTATGCAAGAGAGCTATCTTTCCACGGCCAATGGCGGGCGGCGATTGACGAATGCAATCGCTATCTGGCGTTGCCCGGCGCAAACTGGCCAAATGAGCGCTGCTATGCCTATCGCGTCATTTCCCGCTGCTATGAAGAGCTTGGCAATTGGGATGAGGCTATAGCGGCTGCAAGGCAGGGCGTTATTGAGGCTCCCGGAACGAGAGAGCCTTGGTGCGAGGTGGCAAAGCTTGCCTATGCGCGCCAGCGCTGGGCAGAATGCTATGGCGCGGCAATGTCTGCTCTGGCCATTGAGAATCGTGAATGGGTTTATACCGTAGATCCTGAGGTCTGGGGGTCAAAGCCCCATGATTATGCCAGCATTGCGGCATGGAATTTGGGCATGAAAGAGGCCGCAATTGAGCAGTGCAAGCTGGCAATTCAGCATTCGCCAAATGACGAAAGGTTAACCTCAAACCTAAGGTTTATGACCGAAAACGATGAATGAGCTTCTGCACTAGAACATTGCCTCTATATTTGGTAGAACGCCACAGTCATTTTAATTGCGGCAGGAAGCAATGGCAGCAACTCCTCAAACGACACCACTTACCTACAACGGCTATGTGACGCAGATCGCGACCATGGCCGTTGTTAACGTGCAAACCACCGCTGGCGTTGTTGAGGGGGTCGATGCTGCGTTTAACGACCTTATTCCGCAGATGCTCAACTATGCAGAGCTTCGCATCCAGCGCGATTTGGATCTCTTACCATCACAGACAACGCGCACATACACCCTGACAATTGGCAACAATCAACTGCAATTGGGTGCTTATGATTTTGTCACGGTGCAGACGATCACCATCTCATCAGGTGGCGTTACATTCCCGCTTTTGCCTTCCACCAAGGAATATCTGCAAAATGTCTACGGATCTTCTGCTGCTGGCGCGAGAGCGATGCCAAAATTATTTGCTATGTATGGCGGCGATCTCTCTACTGGCGGCACAACTTACAATAATATCCTTGTTGGCCCTTATCCTGATGCCGCTTATAGCGTTACAGTCGCTGGAACGGTTCGCCTCCCGACGCTTTACGAAAACGCCACAACAGCGCTTGCAAACACCGGAACGACATTCATCAGCACCTATTTCCCGGATCTTCTGGTTCAGGCGTCGATGATCTATATCGCGCAGTTCCAGCGCAACTTTGGCCAAGCCTCCAATGACCCGTCCATGGGGCCGACATACGAATTGCAGTATGAAAACCTCCTTCGGAGCGCTGGCGTTGAAGAGGCCCGCAAGAAATTTAGTGCCGCTGCATGGTCTTCGATGGCCCCATCTGCCGTCGCCACTCCAACAAGGTAACGCTGCATGCCTCATGCAAGTCTGAAGCTTCGTCCCGGCGTTGACCAAAACGAAACACCAGCCCTTAATGAGGCTGGCATTTCGACCAGCAATCTGGTGCGTTTTATCTACGACCAGTCGCAAGGGGCGTTGATCCAGAAGCTTGGTGGCTGGACAAAATATTACCCAAACACAACACCAGCCATTACCCGCGCTCTTTGGGCTTGGCAGGATACAGCGTCGATAAAGCACCTTGCCTATGGCACAGAGCAGATTGGCGTTTCCGGTTCTGCCCAGCTTGGCGTCATCACCAATGGCGCTTTGGCCAATATCACACCCCGTCAGACTTCAGATGATGTTACAGCGGCGGCTTCAGCCACAAGCGGCAGCAGCTATGTTATCATTACCGACGCAACCACAACTGGCATAACCCAATACAATACGGTGTATATCGCCACACAAATGTCCGTCGGCGGTGTGGTTCTTTTTGGCCTGTATCAGTGCGATCCAGACGGGTATCTTGGCGCGACGACATATTCTGTGCAGGCTTTGGACACCCTTGGCCAGCCGCTTCCTGCCACATCTACATCCGCCGTCACAACTCTGCCGCTTTTCTCTGTTGTGTCCGGCAGCGCCACCGTCACAGTCACATTAGCCAATCACGGCTATTCTGTTGGCAGCACATTTCCCGTTCTTATGTCAACAACGGTCGGCGGAACGACCTTTTATGGTGACTTCATTGTCAACACCGTCATCAGCAGCAGCCAGTTTACAATCACAGCTCTGACGCTGCCGTCCTCCACAACGACCGGGTATTTGAACGGCAACAAGGCCCACTTCATTTACAATTTCGGCGTTGGCGCAATTTCTTCCGGCACAGGCTATGGCGTTGGAACCTACGGGGGCGGTGGCTACGGAACAGGGACTGCCGTCACCCCCAGCACAGGCACGGCCATCAATGCAAATGATTGGTCGCTTGATAACTGGGGTGAAATTCTTCTTGCTTGTCCTACATATGAGCAATCGCCTCAGTTTCAGCCCATTTATCAATGGGATCCAACTGGATCATACCCGCAAGCTACTGTCATTCCGCAGGCTCCACCTGTCAATGGCGGCTTTTTTGTGGCTATGCCGCAGCGCCAGATCATCGCTTGGGGATCGACATTCACAGGCATCCAAGATCCGCTTCTTGTCCGCTGGTGCGATGTCAACAATTACTCCGACTGGATTGGCACTGTCATCAATCAGGCTGGCTCATACCGCATTCCTAAGGGTTCTAAGATTGTCGGTGCGATTCAAGCTGCTCAGCAAGCCCTGATTTGGACTGACATTGGCGTGTGGTCGATGCAGTATATTGGCCAGCCATATGTCTATTCCTTCAACGAAGTCGGCTCTGGCTGCGGCCTGATCGCCAAAAAGGCTGCCGCATCCATCAACGGCTCAGTTTATTGGATGGGGCCGTCGCAGTTCTTTTCGATGACGGGCGACGGTGTGCAGCCTGTGGCTTGTCCGATTTGGGACGTTATTTTCCAAGACCTTGACCAAACAAATCTGGACAAGATCCGCGTTGCAGTAAACTCCCGTTTTGGGGAGATTACTTGGTATTATCCGACCATGAGCAATGGCGGAGAGGTCAATGCCTACGCCAAATACAACGTGTTCCTAAAGGTCTGGGACTTTGGAACGCTTGGCAGGACTGCTTGGGTTGATCAGTCAGTGATTGGCCCTCCCGTTGGCGCAGACCCAAGCAGCCGCTACATTTACCAGCATGAGACATCACCGAATGCTGACGGCCAAGCGATGAATTCAAGCTTCCAGACGGGCTATTTTGCCATGTCTGAGGCTGATGTGAAGACCTTCGTCGATCAAGTCTGGCCAGACATGAAATGGGGATATTATGGCGGCGCTCAAAACGCCACGGTCAATCTGACATTTTATGTGGCCGACTATCCGGGCCAGACGCCAATTGAATTTGGCCCATATCCGCTGACGCAGTCCACGACATTCATCACGCCGCGCTTCCGGGGCAGACTTGTCTCAATAGGGCTGGGCAGCAACGACATTGACTCTTTCTGGCGCATTGGAAACATTCGCTATCGCCTCCAGCCCGATGGCAAGTTTTAATAGGAACCGACCATGGCCTCATTAAGCGACCTTCTCACTACCGCAAAAAATATTGCGTCCGCCATTAACGGCGTGGCGCAGACCTATGTGAACGTGCAGGGCGCTAAAATTCGCCAGAACCTGACCGCAGCTACAGTTGTGAGTGACACCGCTGGGCGGGTCGCCGTGGTCACGGTGACAACCGCAGGAAGCGCCGTTGGCACTATTTATGACGCCGCAGCCACGGGCGTTACGTCTCGCCCCATTTACACTATCCCCAACACGGTCGGTGTTGTATTTGTCAATCTTCCAGTCGTTTACGGCGTTGTCGTAGTCCCCGGAACAGGTCAGGCTGTCACAGTCAGCTATTCGTGAGGTTTATATGCCACTGAAGCACGGTAAATCGCAAAAGGTCATCAGCGGTAACATCTCCGAAATGATCAAGGCTGGCCACCCCCGCGATCAGGCCATTGCTGCGGCGCTTTCGACTGCGCGCAAGGTGCGGGCGTCTGGCGGCCGAAATGAGGATGACATCCCCCATGGCGATCCGCGCCGCGAAGAGAATTTGCGCCGCTGGTTGGGCAAAAGCAAAATGTTGGACAAAGAGGGCAATCCGAAAGTTGTCTATCACGGCAGCACCGCCAAAGGCGTTAGGGTATTTGACACAGGCCGGGTTACGAAAAGGTCGGATAAAGGCGATGTTCCGGGAACATACTTTACGTCAGACCCTCTCAATGCGTCTGGCTACACCAGAGAAAAGGGGGCCAGCATTAAGGCCCCGCGTGGAGATGTGGTTGCCGCCCATCTCCGAATAGAAAATCCCCTAAATACAACTGCTGCAATTAAGAAATACATCAAACAAGGCATGTCATTCCAAGAGGCAAAGCGGAAAGCATTAGAGGCTTTGACGCCTGATCATGACGGCATCATTTTTGATGGAAACGGCTTCAACTCCCCAGAATATGTGGTTTTCAATCCTAATCAGATAAAATCCCCAACTCTTAATAATGGTCAATTTGACCCGGAAAATCCCGACATTAGCAAGCGTAATGGCGGCGGACTTTACGCCAACATTCACGCCAAGCGTGAACGCATCGCTCACGGCTCAAAGGAGCGCATGCGTAAACCCGGCAGCAAAGGCGCGCCCACGGCGGAGGCATTTAAGCAGTCTGCGCGCACGGCCCGCGCCGCAGGCGGTCAGGTCAGCACCAAGCTGCACACAGGCCCCATCCACAGCGCCGTTGCAGGCCGCACAGATCACCTTCCGATGCATGTGGCGTCTGGCTCTTACGTCATTCCAGCCGACATCATCAGCGCCATGGGCGAAGGCAACACGATGGCTGGCTTTAAGCATATGCGCACTATTTTTGGCGGCATTCCCTACACCGGGCAGGAAGAGCCTTATGGCGTTGAAAATGGCCCCTATGGCGAACCGCTGCCCGGAAAGGCTGAGGGTGGCACTGCAACAGTCCCGATTGTTGCGGCTGGTGGGGAATATGTCATAAGCCCGGAGCAAGTTATCAAAGCTGGCGGTGGCGACCTTGATACTGGCCACCGTGTATTGGATGAATTCGTTAAGCGCATGCGCGCTGAAACCGTTAAGACATTGAAAAATCTACCCGGCCCTAAAAAGGATTAATTATGACCGATAAGACCCATGCAGATGATCTTTATATCCGGATTGGAACGCCTGAGGATCTTGATGAGATTATGGTTATTGCGTTGCAGGCGACAGAGGAAAATGGATTTTTGGAAGCCAATCCTCAGAAGCTTGTCCAAGAGATCTATCCAGCGCTGTGTCAGGATCATGGGATTGTCGGTCTGATCGGCCCAAAAGACGGGGCCATTGAGGGTATTGTCGTCCTTAGAATTGGAGCAATGTGGTATTCAGATGCACCTGTTGTCGAAGAAAAAGCTATCTTCATTCACCCTGATTTCCGCAGCGCAAAGGGCGGTAGAGCAAGGCGTTTGTGCGAATTTAGCAAGAAAGTATCTGATACCCTTGGAATTCCTTTGATAATTGGTGTATTATCTAACAATAGGACTGAAGCTAAGGTGCGGATGTATGAGCGCCAGTTTGGGAAACCAAGTGGTGCTTTTTTCCTATACGGCGCGAAAACTGGGGATCACTCCAGAACGGAGCATTAAATGGGCGGTAAAACCTCGAAATCTACGCAAGCGATCACGATACCGCCAGAGGTATTGGCCAGATACAATGCGATCAACGCCCGCGCCGATACGGTCACAAATAAGCCGTATGAAAAATATACAGGTGAATTCGTTGCTCCCCTGACGGAAACGCAGCGGGCCGGGATGGCCGGGGTCAATGCCGCAGCCAATATGGCTCAGCCTTATTATGGCGCTGCGACCAATCAGTTGATGACAGCGCAGGGCCAAACGCAGCCGATTTTTGAGCGCGCAGGGCAGGCTATCGAATCTGGCCTTTCTGGCGCTCAAGGTTACAATGCCGCCGCAACAAATTATGCGCTTCAGGGCGCTACAAGCGTTGACCCGCGTGAGCTTCAAATTCAGCAGTTCATGTCCCCCTACCTCCAAAATGTGCTTCAAGGCACGGCTGGTATTTTGAACCAGCAGAACCAGCAGCAGCAGGCTGGCCAGATGGGCAATGCCATTCGCTCTGGGGCATTCGGAGGCGACCGCTCAGGCATTGCTGCGGCAAACCTGAACCAGCAGCAGAATTTGGCCAATGCCAAGATCTATTCCGACATCCTAAACCAAGGCTTTAACACCGCTCTTGGCGCTGCCCAGCAGCAGCAAGGGACATATCTTTCGGCTGATCAGGCAAATCGCGCAGCGATACAAGCCGCATCTGATCGCCTCCTTGGCATTGGGCAGACTGGCTTTGGCCAGAACATTGCCGCCGCTGGCGCTGGTCAGGGCCTTGCAAAGGACATTTATGGGACTGGCGCAGCCACATCTGCGGCGCTTGCTGGCCTTGGCACTGGCGCTCAAGAGGCGGCTCTTTCGGGTGCTGGGGCGCAGTTGACCGCCGGTCAGGTCGAACAGGCCACCAAGCAGGCTGAAGACACGGCTAAATACAACCAATTCCTTCAAGAGCAGTCACTGCCTTACCAGCAGCTTAAGCTGGCATCTGACATCGCCCTTGGAACTGGGACGGCCTCTGGTTCTACGACGACCACCGCCCAGCCGGGCGGCTTCTTTTCGGATGAACGCCTTAAGGAAAACATCAAGCCCGTTGGTAAGACCTTCGACGGCCAGATCATTCACAGCTATAATTATAAGGGTGATCCGCGCACCCAGATCGGCCTTATCGCTCAAGAAGTCCAGAAGCATCATCCTGAGGCCGTCGGCTTGGCTGGTGGCTACAAGACCGTTGATTACGACAAGGCGACTGAAGACGCCGCCGAACGTGGTCACATGGCGCATGGCGGCTATGCAAGCATGGGTGGCGGCGTAATGCCCGAACATGCTGGTCAGGGCTTTGCTGGCGGCGGTGTCGCCGGGTTCGATCCGGCTGTGATGCAGCAGCTTCTTGCTGCGCAGCAGGCTATGTATGCTCCATTCAGCCAGAACGCTGGTAATGTTTATGCTGGTGGGCCGGGCGCTGCTGGCGGACTTGTCCCTCAGACTGAATTTGTTGCGCGCCAATTGATGACGCCAGCCGAACTGCCTCGCGTCGCCACTGGCGCTGAGCAGGCCCAATCAGTTGCAAACCTTGGCAAGACCGTTGGTGAGCTTGGTGGGGAGTTTGGCGCTTGGGATTGGGGCGACAAGACGGACGGCAAAAAGACGCAAGTTCCTACAAAGGCGGCAGACGCTGCGCCCGCCGCAACTGGCGTTGCTCCGCCAAAGCTCGTTGATACAAGCGCTCCCGCTCCAGAAGAATTTACCAGCCGTAAAAATCCCAACCGTCCTGAGCGCGCTTTGGGCGGCGGAATGCCTTATAGCGGTCAGGGATTAGACATCCCGGAATCAGACCCCTCATCTAGTGCGCGTCAGATAATGACACCGGGAGAAATGCCGGGCAAACCTGAAAGCGGAATTGACAAGGTCGGCAAGGTTGCCAAAGTCGCAGGAACTGTAGCTAAGGCAGTTGCCATGTTTTCCGACAAGCGCGTAAAAGAAAACATCAAGCCAATCGGCAAGTTGTTTGATGGCCAGATTGTCCACAGCTACAACTATAAGGGCGATCCGCGCACACAGATTGGCCTGATCGCACAAGAGGTTGAAGGCCATAAGCCGCATGCCGTTGGCGTGGCTGGTGGCTACAAGACCGTGGACTACAAAAAGGCTACATCTGCCGCAGCGCATCGCGGCCATTTTGCAATGGGCGGTGAGCCGCTGAGCAATGGCCTGATGGGCGCTGAAATGACGGGCCTTAATGAGGGCGATCAGGAGCCTGATTTCAACCTTGACCCAGAAGACATCATCTCTGGCGGTGATCCAGATGCAGAATTCTTCATGCGCGATAGCTTCAAAAAGCCAGAAAGCCCGGCGCAAGCCGCTGGCCTTGGCGCTTTGGAAGATAAGAGCGCTGAAATCCTTGGGGCTTATAAGCCAAAGGCTCCATTTAAGCCGCGCCCGACTGGCGTTGCGCCTGCCCCCGGCGCTAATCGCGGTTCAGGCCCGCGCTCTGTCCGCAACAATAACCCCGGTAACATTGAAGATGGCCGCTTAGCCAAAAGCATGCCGGGGTATGTTGGCAGTGATGGACGTTTTGCTATTTTTGATGCGCCACAAGCGGGTCGCGCTGCGCAAATGTCCCTTATCCGCAGCTATATCAATCGTGGCTATGATACTCCTTGGAAAATTGCTAACCGCTGGGCACCGCCCACCGAAAAGGGCAATGACACTCAGGCGTATGCCAAAAAGATTGCGCAGATGGCAGGCGTTGGCGTTCATGATCGCGTATCAACATCTGTCATTCCTCAGATTGCAAACGCACAAACGATTGTTGAAGGCGGTCAACGGGCTTTGTCGCACTTTATGCCCAGAGATAGTGGGGATCGGTTTGCCTCTGGCGGGCTTGCTGGTCGTGGGAACTACGCATTTGGCGGAGAGCCTGATGAAGGCATTCTGCCAAACCTCAGCTACATCACTGAAGATGAAAATGCTCCCGGCCTAGCTGCTGCTGATACGGACAAGCCCGCTACCTTGGCCACTGGCGAAAATGTTCTGAAGGGCGTTGCTGCTGGGGAAAATCCTGTCGTTTCCACTACGCGAAATGAAGGTGTCGCCGGGGCCGCGACCGATACAACAGAATCTCCTGAGATTGTCGCGACCGGTAAGCGCCTGCCTCCAGTTCAGACCGCGCCACGCCAAAACATCTATGGCCGTGGTGAGCAGAAGCCCATTAGCTACGAAGGCGGCAGAATCCCCAACTTTGGTTATGATTATATGACAGAGCCATTCTTTAAGGGTTTGAAGAAGGGATCTGCGTCGTCAATCATTCCGCTTCTGACGGGCATTGCAGCCATGGGGACAGCCCCCACGCGCAGCCTTGGCGTTGCCCTTGCTTCCGGCCTTGGCGCTGGCGCGCAAACCTATGCAGGGATGGCGAATGAGCGCAACAAGCAGCTTGTTCAGAGGCAGATTGGCACAGCCCGTTATGCGGACGCTGTGAAAGCATATTTTGACAGAGAGTTCAGACCACTGGGCAACGGCAAATGGTATTATCGCGGCAAAGAAATTAGCCAAGATGAATACGACCAGATGTATAGTGATGCAATCAACAACAAAACTGGCGCTTTGATCCCGTCAATTCCAGAAACTGCGAAGCCATATCAGCCTCCGCAGGCTCCCGAAGCGCCCAAGCCCGTCGCCATTACCGACAAGCCGGACATGTCCACACCGCAGGGTATTTACGCAGCCGCGTATACTGATCCTATAGTCGTGGATGCGCGCAACAGGCAGATTGCCGCTAGGGATGCAATTTCTAAGGATCGCGCCCTTCAGGGAGACCCGCAAATTCAGGGAGACCCGGCTGCATTTTCCGCTGCTAACAGCCGAATTTCAGCTTCTCAAACAGCGCTTACGGATGCAACTGGCGCTATGACGCAGCGCCTTGAGCAGCTTACGGGCGTTCCGCTTTCCAACCTTAGCGAAGGTCAGCGCGCAGTATTTAATCAAACCATGGAGAAGGCAACTGCGCTTGAAGAGCAGAAGTCGGCCATGCGCCCGGTCTTGCAGCAATTTGCGGCTCTTAAAGACGACTTTAAGGGCGGCACAGCGCAAGGCGCTTGGGCTAGGTTCACTGACTTTGTTAAGAACTTCGGCAATCTTACTGAAGAGCAAAAGAATCTCATTGGCAGTGGCGCTGATGCGAATTCCCGCCAGCAAATCATGCAAGTTATTGGCGGCCCTGTGTTCGATCCGAATAACCCCGGCCCCGCACTGCTGTGGATCAGGGACAACTACATCCAGCCAAGATACCGTGATCTGCAATCTCAGATTCAGACTATCAAGCCCTTTACGCAGCCAACGGGAGCGCCGCAAAGCTCCGTTGGCGTTAGCCCCGGAATTGTTTCGCCGCCAGCGCGTCAGTCGGGGCCGCGCACACAAAAAGGCCCCAATAACACTTGGATTGGCAAGACTTTAGCGGACATCCAAAACGATAGTAGCATTCCAAAGGGCGCAACTGTATTTTACAAAAATGCAAGCGGTCAGATCGTTCAAGGGATCAAGTAAATGGGCAATGAGCGCACTTGGTATGATTGGTTCAAAGGAACAGCGCCCGGAAAGCTTTATGACTGGGCTGTCTATGGCGAAGACACGCCTCGCGTTCCTTACGTTGACCCCCAAACGGGTCGCGCCGTAACAAACGCTAAGCCCAATCCTCAGACTGGGCGCGTAATGACGAAGTCTAAGGATTTTACAGCTTTAGAGGTCTTTAACAACTTAAAGAACAACTGGGGCATCATTAAAAGTGCCGAGGCCCTTCGCGGAATAGTTCGCGGATTTGGGGCGATCCCTCAAATGGTGGATCTTGTTTCGTCGGTTGACAGATCTTTTGATGTCGCCAAGGGCATGACGCCAAACGAGTATTACAATAAGTATGTGAAGAGCAGCCATGGCATGGGCTATGCCGTGTCATCGCAGGGAACTGCGATGGTTCCTGCTGCTCCGCGCCCAACTGACGCGCAGCTTCGTCAGATGATGCAGCAAGACTTGATGACTGCAAATGGCGTGGCGAATATGTTTTCGTATCGCACCCCTAAGGGCGATTGGAAGTTTGACACAAACCGCATGGTGCGAAGCGTTTCGCAAGACCCGACAGGGGTCGTTGCGGCAATTCTTACGGCAGGACGGTCGGGCGCAGCAGGGCTTGCTGGCAAGCTTGGCAGAACGGCGGATGTGGCGCAGGCTGGGTCTAGAGCGGCCAAATTTGCGCGGGCAGGCCAGAAGATACTCACTGGCGTGGAAAAGGGGCTAAAGGTCGGAGCCACCGTCGCCAACCCGGTTATTCCTTTGACTGCTGCGGCTGTTACAAGCGGCCCTGTGCGCGATGTTGTTACCGTTGCCAAAAATGCCATGACAGGTCGTTATTCCATATACCGCCCTGATTTTTTGCGGGCATGGGAGCCGTTCAAAACGCAAGTTGAAGCCCGTCTCCGGGCCAATGGCGTTGCAGATGACGTTATCGCCTCTCCAGAGGTGCAGCAGCGCGTTTTTGACATGTTCAATCGCCAGACGAAGAACAAGTTTGCAGATCCATTCACGGCCAAGGCCAAGAAGGACTTTGCGGACAATGGTATGGATCCATCAGACTATGCCTCGCCACATCTTGGCCGGGTCGTTGAAAACACCATCAACGAAAAGCGTGGCGTCACTCCGGCTGTTATGCGGGAAGCGAAGCTGCGCGCTGCTGGCGCTGCATCTGTTACGCGAAGCTCTGCCACAGGCGAAGCCCCCGGTTTCTTTTTCAGAAATCAGGAGGGGCCTGCCCGCGCCACCACTGAAGCGCAGATGTCGGACGCTCTGTCTGGCCGTTTCGCGCCTCCGCCCGGAACATCAGCGCCGACCCACCGTGACCTTGCAGATGACTTTATCGACACGCAAGTTGCGCGCCGTAATGCGTTTGGTCAGTCGTATGATGAGGCCGCAAGGAATGATGGCATCTACAGAGATCCAAACGCATTTTTGGCTGAACTAGACCGCCAAACGGAGTCATTTCTTCGCCAGAGGGGCATTGATCCAAGCGAACTAACAACCAATCCAGAAGCGTTCAAAAACGCTAATGCGGCAATTGGGTCTTCGCGCACGAACATAAGCAATCATGGCGCTAGCGTCCCAAGGGTTGAGCAGACAATCGGCGGCAACAGGTATTCCTATGACCGTCAATTTAACGTGTGGATTGATGACGCTGGAAATCCTGCCCCTGCCGCCTTTCAAAGGGCTTTAAACGCAGACCCGGCAACAGCAGCACAGATCGCCGCCACTCCTCCGGCTCCTGTTAATCGCCTCAGCCTTCAGAATTTAGAGGTCGAGCGGCGCAGCCTAAACGCAGCAGCGCAAAAAGCTTATGAAGATGGCATCAAGAGCGGCGACTTTCGGAATTACAACGCCATCACAGCGCGCATTGACGCCTTGGATGACACCGCCATCAAAATGGGTTCTACTGACTTTACGGGGGATTTTAATAAAGCAATCCCGGCCCTTCAGCAGGCCCGCGCTCAGTATCGTGACTGGCGCGATAGCGGGATTGGTTCACAAAACCCAGTTGTCAGCACTGCTGCTCAACAGGTCATGTCCCGCACATCATTTGATCCGGCCACAGGGCGGTATACGTTCAACGACAGCCCCGGAAGCCGCAATGTGGTTTCCCAGACCTTTGAGGGTAAGCTTGTCGGAGACACAACAGCAGCACCCTCGGCGACAATCGGAAGCGGAGCGTCGGCCACGAATCCGGCTGAAACTTTTGCAGCGCTTTCAAAAACGCTGTCTCCCGACGGCCAAAACACGCTGGCGAACCTTGTCAGGTCTGAGGGTTACGGGCGTCCCGGCGCGACCGCTGACGACCTGTCGCGGCTTGACGCAGCCTATTCGGGCCAAGGGATTGATCTTCTCACGCCGGAGCAGAAGCGCTTTTTGCGGCTTAATGTTGAGGCGCGGCCAGATGTGTCACCGTCAAACATTCCCCAGCGAGATCCGTTCAAATTCAACCCATTTGCGACTCCTGAAGGGAAGTCAGGCTCTGGCCTTATAGACCGGGCCTCTCAAATTGTTTCCCCATTTGTGAAGGGTGGCCTTGGATATGCAGTAGGCACTACCATTGGCGGGCCGGGCTTAGGCTATGCGCTGACTGGTGTTGGTGGGTTTGAAGGCCCAATTATGCAAAACCTGAGGAATTTGCGCTCTGTCCGGGCTGAGCAGTATGGCGCGCCCAATTTCCGGGTTGATATTCCAAATCCGCAAGTCCCTCTGTCGGTTGGGGCGGCGTATGGAAGCCAATACGCTCAGGGTCAGGGTGAGCAGCGCCAGAATGATCAGATCAATGCTTTTTTTAATCCTCCGCCAAAAAGTGAGCAGACCCCAAAAATCCCATCACCTGAAGAAATAGCAAAAAATTACAGCGATTTTTTTGGGCCTCCAAAGGAAGAGGATAAAATCTACGCGCCGCCACAAAAGCAGGAAGATGACCAGATTTTCGCCCAGCCCCAAGCTGCTGGCGGGCGCGCTGGCTACAAGGCTGGCGGCAAGGTCGGCGGCATTGAGCCGCTTGTCCAAGCCCTGATGGCCAAAGCCAAGATGGCAAAAAAAGCTTCGAACAAGGCAACAGAGCCACTGCTAAATGAGCGAGATGATGCTATAGCGAACGCTCTAGCTGTCGCGCAAAAAGCTATTTGAGGAGGTCTGAATGACCAGTTCGTATACCACCAACAAGAAAATCGAAAAGCCCGCGAACGGCGATTACAACAACACATGGTCAACCCCGGTCAACAATGACTGGGACATCATCGACCGTGCTTTTGGTGGTCAGACCCTGCTCAATGCCGTTTCGGTTTCCGGCACTGTTACGCTGACGGCAACGCAATACCAAGCGCCCATCATCGTCATTAGTGGCGCTTTGACAGCCAACATCAATTACCAGCTTCCATCAAGCATTGGTGGATTTTGGTTCATCTTCAACAACACCTCCGGAAACTATTCCATCCTGTTTTCCTCAGCGGGCGGCGGCAGCACCGTCACCCTTGCACAGGGCGTGACGACAGCAGTCATTTGCGATGGCACGAATGTTGGACGCGCTGATACCAATATTCCAGCGGCTGCTGGCAGCACCACACAGGTGCAATATAATTCCAGCGGACTGCTTGCGGGGTCTTCTAATTTTGTGTTTGACGGCACAGGGGTCAGTATCGGCGGCATAGCAGTCCCGACCCGAAAGCTGGACGTTGCGGGCGCTGGGCGCTTTCTTCAGGACGCCGCTGCAACAAGCGGCGCTATCGTCCTACGCCAAAATTCTGGTGATACGGTAGGCGGATTTGTCCAGTGGGTGAACAACGCCAACACGGTTGAAAAGGGCTGGATGGTTGTCGATACCAGCAGCAACATGATTTTTGCGACGGGCAGCACCGAAGCCATGCGGCTTACCTCCACGGGGCGTATGGGGATCGGCACATCATCGCCATCCACGGCCCTTCAGGTTAACGGAACCGTTACCTCCACTGCGGTTGCGGCCACTACGGTTACTGCCACAACATTTGCCACCACCAACTATTCCATCGTTGAGTCGGGCGGTTACATTTATATCAAAAACGGATCGACTAATATCTGCCGGATCGATAGCTCTGGCAACGCCGTCTTTAAGGGTAACGTCACAGCCTACGGGAGCATCTAATGACATTGCCTGCCAGCGGCCCTCTTTCGCTTAGCGACATTCAAACCGAGTTTGGCGGATCTAACCCCATCTCGCTGAGCGAATATTATGCTGGTGGGTCTTACGTCCCGGCGGGAACAACTGGCACTTATGGTGCTGTTCCATCATCTGGCACGATTAGCATTCAGAATTTTTACGGAACGACCAACGCGATTGTTAATTTTGTGGACGAGTTTGTCTACGCAAATAGCTTTGTTAGCCCGGTTACTGCGGGCTATCAGGTCAATACCGATGGCTTTGATTATCAGGGCATCAACGGAACCTATACGTCGCTGACGCAGTGGGTGACGCCGTCATCTCAGGGCGGCAATTACGAAGTCTATGCCACCGTTTCCAGTGGCTCCATCACTACGGGGACGATAGGATCTTGGGTAGCAACCTCTAGCAACCCAACATGGACGGTTGTCAGAGGTGGCTCAACGCCCGGAATCAATACTGGCGTTCTTTCCATGCAAGTCCGCAGGGCGGGCAGCGCAACGGTTCTTGATACATGGACTGTAACCCTTCAAGCTGAAAGAAATTAGTCATGGGCATCGACATCAACACCATTTTGACCGTTATTGGCTTTATTGGGGGCCTGATAACGGTCTGGGTCAACCTCAACAGCAGGCTGACACTGCTTGAGGCGCGTCTTGGCTTTGGTGACGAAAAGTTTGCCGCCATCGACAAGAAGTTTGACGAGGTCATGACCCACCTTCGCCGGATTGAGGATAAACTAGACAATAAGGCAGACCGATGAGCTTTTGGGATCGAATGGAAAGCAGCAAGGACGGCATCGATGATACCGTCGAATTCACAATCCGCATCGCCGTAGCGACACTGGCCTGCGTCATCCTTGTCGTGATTCTCGCGATGGTTGCCGGGCTGTTTGTGTCCGACAGCGTGGTCAGCAACGACAAGATCTTCGAGATCATTGGCCCCGCCTTTAACACGGTCGTTGGCGCGTTCGTCGGCTTGCTGGGTGGTTTGAGCCTCAACGCCAATGCGCGTGACAAGGAAGAGCCGCTGGAATTGACAGAAGTCGCGCCAGAACCAGAGCCTGAAACGCCAGCCCCTGCGCCAGTTCCCGCCATGGGAATTGTCGAAGGCGACGATGACGACGATATGGCCCCGTGGGAGAAATACCGTCACGATTTGCGCTGGGATGCAAACGGCGATGGCGTGGTCGATGAGGCTGACTTCCCTGACTGGCGCAATTCGGGACAATAAAGATGGGCAATCTCTCAACTGTTGAATTGATCGGCCAGCTTTGGCCTATCGTTCTGGCGTTCATATCGCTGACGATCATCCTCGCCAAGATGGATGTGCGACTTGCCGTGGTTGAAGAAAAGATCAAGACGCTCTTTGAGCTTTGGAACAAGGGACAGGACAAATGAGCCTGATTGAATTGCAAAAGAAGTGCGGCTGTGGCGCTGATGGCGCATTCGGCCCCGGAACGCTAAAAGCCGCAATGGCCCACTATAAGCTGTCACCGCGCCGTGCCGCCCATCTCTTCGCCCAGACGGCGCATGAATCAGGCAACTTCAAAGCGTTCAGCGAAAACCTTAACTACGGCACTGCCGGACTTCGTGGGGTGTTTGGGAAATATTTCCCGACAGATGCAATAGCTGCGGCTTATGCGCGTCAGCCACAGAAGATCGCCAATCGGGTCTATGCAAACCGCATGGGCAACGGCAATGAGGCGTCTGGCGACGGATGGAAATACCGGGGCCGTGGCGCGCTCCAACTGACAGGCAAATCAAACTATCAGGCATTTGCCGATTATATCGGTCGCCCAGATGTCATGACAAACCCGGATCTGGTCGCCACAGAACTGGCCTTTGAAAGCGCCCTGTGGTTCTTCGACAAGAACAAGCTTTGGTCGATCTGCGATCAGGGCGTAAATGATGCGGCCATCCTTGCGCTGACGAAGCGTATCAATGGCGGAACCCACGGCCTTGATGACCGTAAAGCAAAGACCAAAAAGTTTTTCTCTTGGTTGTCATAAAAGGATGCTTGGAAGATGCTCTCATTTAATCCGATTATGGGCTATGTGGCGGCAGGCGCTCTTGTTATTGGCCTCGCCGCCGGGTGGAAGATCAAAGACTGGCAGTGCAATGCCGCTTATGCAAAAGTTTTGGAGCAAGCTGAAAAGCAGCGCAAAGAGATGCAAGGAAAGATAGATGAAGCTTCTACGCTTTACCAAACCGAGCGCGATAAAGCCGATGTGGTGGTCGCCGGAGAAAAGCAGACGATCCGCGAGATTTATAAAACTCTTCCTGCTGTCCCTGCTGATTGTGTTCCTGATCCCCGTATTGTCGGGCTGCTCGAAGGCGGCGTTAATCGTGCCAATGCCGCTACCGCCAGCGAACCTAGCAAGTAACTGCCCACCGCTTCCGAACCCGCCCTCAACGCTCATAGATCCTGAGCGCGCCGTCTGGGAGGCTGACGTAATTGCCAAATATGGCGACTGCGGCCTGCGCCATAAAATGACCATTGAAGCATGGAAACAAGCCGTCCGCTCTAAATAACGGAGAAGGTTATGCCTGCCAAAATAATGAGTGATGATGATTTTATTAAGGCATGGGAAAGGGGCAACGGAAGCCCGCGCAAAGTCGCCGAATTGCTTGGCATGGACGAGCGGTGGGTCTACAGAAATCGACACGCATTGGCTGGTCGTGGCATTATCCTGAAAAGCGTTGCGTCAGGTAACGCTAAAGGCAAGTGGACACGCGATGACGTTGGTCGCGCTTATAAAAAGCAAAACAATTTCCGCATAGATTGCGGTAATATTATCGTCTTCTCCGATGCTCACTGGTGGCCGGATCACGAACGCACCGTCGCCAATGAAGCGCTACATGTTCTAATAAAAGACCTAAAGCCAAAGGCGATTGTCGCGAATGGTGACTTGTTTGATGGGGCGCGCACCAGCCGCCATGCGCCCTTGGGATGGTCTGAATTGCCATCTGTTCGCGGTGAGCTTGAGATTTGTCAGGAGCGCATGACGGACATTGAAATGCTTCTTCCCAAGGGCTGTGAGAGGTTCTGGAACGTCGGCAACCACGATGCCCGATTTGACCGGGCGCTTGTGACAAATGCACCTGAATATGAAGGCGTTATTGAGCGTCTGGAAGACAAGTTTGACCGCTGGGACTTTGCTTGGTCGCTCATGGTCAACGATAGTGTCATGATTAAGCACCGCTACCACAACGGCGTCCATGCGGCTTACAACAACGCTCTGAAGTCAGGTAAAACGATTGTGACAGGCCACCTTCACCGCCTAGCTGTGACGCCGTGGGCGGATTATAACGGTCGGCGCTGGGGCGTTGATACAGGGACATTGGCACAGCCTCACGGCCCGCAGTTTGATTATGCTGAGAATAACCCATCGCCCCATACGTCTGGCTTTGCAGTCTTGACATTTGAAAACGGAATGCTGCTTCCGCCAGAGCTTGTCGAAGTCATTAACGATTGTGCATACTTTCGGGGCGAATGTATATACAATGGGGCCGAATTTATAGAATAGTGGCCCGGTTCAAATACCAGATCGCCTTCTTAAGGCTTTCGTTTTGACCCTTATGCTTTTCGCGCCAAATATATTTTAGCGCATTGCCCTTGCAATATCCGCGAAATTCTTCCGGCGTCAGGGCTGCTTCAATGGCGTCAATCGCCTCAATTCCGCCTTGCGTATAATGCGGCGGGTGGTTGATTATATCTTTTTTGATATATTTGGCCTCATTGGATTGCATGATGGCATTGAATTTGTCCGCAGCGTCATCAAGGCACAATTCGCAATCCATGTTCATTGGCTGGCCGTGTTCGCATTTCGCTTTCACAGGGGCTTTTCTGAGCGTCATTACTGAAGAACCTTAATCTTCCCGATGAACAAGGGGTTGATCGCGATCTGCCCAACGCTGTAGAAATTGCCGACACCACGCGTTGCGTCATTGTCCTTATAAATTTCATCGACAATGATGAAGTCCGCATGGCTCAATAGGTCGGTCAATTCTTCCAAGCTTTTGGCTGGATGCTCACCAATGACTTGGTGAACCGAATTCCCGCTGCGCGATGGCATGTTCATCGTGATTTGAAATCTCATACGAATATCCTCAAAAAGATGGGCAGGGCCATAGCACCCCGCCCATCCTTCTGTCCATTATCCGAAGTCGTCGTCTGACATCGCCGCAGGAGCAGGAACCTGTGTCGATCCAGTCGAAGGAGGTGCAGCAGCGGGCGCAGGAGCGACATCGCCACCGTTCTTGGGGCTGAACACCAGATCGGCAGGACGATCAACCCAGCTTGAGATCTTAAAGACCGGAGCGTAGTTGGTCGTCTTGACCGGATTGCCCTTCTCATCACGGCCCTGCGTGACAATCGGGATGGTGGTTTCAAGGGCGACCACAGGCAGCTTGCCGGGATTGCTCTTAGCGCCAGCCAGATATTCGGTGTGGCATGTGTCGAACGCGCCAAGGACAGCCTTTGCCGTCGAAGCGATTTCGCGGATGTCGCCACCGCAATCCTTGCCAAGCTTCAGCATCATGCGGATGCCCTGACGGAACTTGCCGCCCGGATTTTCAGGCATAGGCTGGCCAATCGGAGCGACCCTGAATTCAGGCGCGCCGCCAGCCGGGAAATTGATGAACCCGACCTCGATGTTTTCAAAGTCCATGACGGCCTTGAAAGATGATGTAATATCGACAGGGTTGTTCACGCCATCGACACGGTCGATGCGGAAGAAGCGGCCAGCCCGTGCGTCAAACTTGACGATAGGGATGATGTCGCCTGTCGAAGATTCGTAGTTAAAACCAAATGCCATTTTACCATACTCCAATATGCTGTGATTTAGCCCACAGCTTGCTTCCCCGCATTGTGCGGAAACTGGTTATATGCCCCAGATCTCAAACGCCTGTTGGCGCGATACCGGGTCATTGAAATAAAAGCTCTCAGTGTCAGGCACGACATAGGAGGCAAGCTCCATAGGATCGTCGCTGAGCGACAAGAAGCGCTGGATGGCCATACCAATCTTGCCCAAGGCGTCCACATGCTCACGAGCGTTTTCAAGCGCATAGGTGGCATGTTTCTTCGGGGTGATGTAAGTGACTCGCGCAGACAGGTTGTCGCCCCTAGCCGCCCTGTAAAGCGCCACCTGACGCGCATGTGGGTGGCTGATCTTGCTGGGCAGCGCGTGGGTGGTCTTCAAATCGGTCAGCATCCCATGCTGTTCCCATTCAAAGTCATAATATCCAATCATGGGGACAAGCAGACCTTCATAGTCAAGGCTGATCTTGCCCTGCACCGACGACGGGACGCCATATCCGCGCAATTCACGCAGACCCATTTCGACCATGTCAGGAACCGCCTTACGCTCCTTATCGACCTTTTCACCGCTGATGAATGACGCCAGCGTGTTGAACTTGTCCAAAGCCACCTTGGTGCAATCCGCCAGTGAAGCGTCAGGGTTGAGCAAGCCATGCGAAATGCCATCCTCGACAGCCGTGCCGCGATAGGCCGCAGGGCCAACGGCAGAAGTCTTTTTAAGGCACTTCTTCATGACAAAGGTCGCCGGGGACGATGTGAACAAATTGCATGTCGATGGCGACAGATGCTCAATGCCGTGTGCTTCAAAGGGGTTTTTCATTCATTCAGCCTCAATAACAATACGATAAGATTGACCGTTGCGATCTGTGATGCGCAGCGACGAAATAGCAGCTTCGAGATCCATAGTGACCGCTTCTGAAGCGGAAATCAAGCCCTCCGGATCACCGAACGAAAACTGGCGCATGATGCGGTGCGCGATATATTCTGGCATCTTATAATGTGCCTGCATAAAATCTCCATAGATAGATAATCGGTTAAGGTGCTAGGACGATACGCCCGGAATTATTTTTCGTCAACCCTCAAAAACATGTTGACAGCTAGGGCGGTGCGCCCGTAATCCATAGCTCTCGCAACCAAATTTTATTGAGGACATATCTTATGAGTAAAGAACAAGAGCTTGAAATCATTAAAGAAGCCCGCAAAGCTTTTGAGCGGGCAGACAAGATCGCTGCGGCTAAACGCAAGAGCGATGAAGAAATCCGTAACCTGTGCCGCAGATACGGTGACGTAATGAGAGTGTGGGGCTGGCAGTCCCATATGCTGCGTCAGGCAGTCGAAGCGCGTCTAGGAAAAAGGCCGCTTGACAAGCTAGGGCAGCGCGTCCTAGCTAACGGTGCGATACCTATCAACCAATCGGAGTTATGATGAAGCGAACCAAAGAAGATTTTGCAATAGCGCGTGGCTTGCTGGGGATGTCCGCCCCGGAAATGGCCAGAGCGCTTCGCATGGGTAAGGGTTCTGACAGGACAATCAGACGCTATGAAAGTGGTGAATGCCCTGTTCCGGGGCCAACGTCAGTGGCCGTTGAGGCGCTGCTGACAGGCTTTAGACCGGAAGGTTTTGAGGAAATAAACTGATTTTATTGGAAGGAAATGAATAATGCTAAATGTGCAACGTATGAAATTCGAGCAAGCCCTTAAGGTTTTGGAATTGCTCAATGCCAAATACAAGATCGTGCTGCCGGATGGCGAAGAGCATGGCGAACTGACAATCGCCGAAGAGAAAAAGCCAAGTAAGCGCAATCTGCCTTCTTACGGCCACCTTGAAACGCGCAAATTCTTTACGCCATTCATCGAAGGCATGAAGGCTGGCGATGTCGTTGTGATCGACTGCGCGCAGTTTGATAGGCGTGTGATCGCCCGCGACATTTCTTCACATATCTGCAACTCCTTGGGTGGCGGCTATGTTTCGGTATATTGCGACCTAAAAGAAAACAAGGTTGAGGTCTTCGCCCTTAAAGACCTGTCATGACCGTCATGTCTGTCGATCAAATCGAAACGGTAGATGATTTGATCACAGAAATGGCCAAGGCCATTACGCCAGCCGCCTTCTCCGAACGAGGGTCAGAAAAAGAGCAAGGCTTTTGTCGCTTAGCTGCAATGCGGGTGCTAAAAGTTGTGGCTCCGATCATCATTCGGGAAGCGGTGGCAATGGCTGGCGATAATGAGAAAATCGCTTCAGACATAAAGCGTTTGAACGAAATATTTTAAGGAAGGCAATGAGCGAACAGATTATCGATGCGCGGGAAGCCGCCATCGAAGAAAAAGCATCCGGCGGATCACCGTATAGTGGGGTGGTGCAGCGCGGTATCAGATCAGGCCAATTCGACAATGGGTCGATTGTCTGCAAACACATTGAGAAGGAACAGACATGGAAGAAGAGCCAATCCAAATGACGCCCGATGAGCTTTGGGCCGCATCTGAAAAGGTGCAAAACTTTTTGATGCAGACAGCGCCCATGCCGGGCGACGGTATCGGCATCGCAGCGATGATCTTGGTCAATTTCATGGCGTCAGGCATTGCCTGTGGCGCAATGGAAGAGGCTATGGTCGAAGACATCTTGCAGAAGATCAACTTGGGGGTTTGGGAGACATTGGCCCACATCACCAAGGACGATACGGCAACACAAACCGTTCAATAGGAGGTCGATTTATGAGAGATTATCATGTGTTTCCGCGTGTTACCCAGCTTGGCCAACAGGCTCCCGGCATGGAACTGCGTGACCTGTTTGCCGCTATGGTTCTGCAAGCGGCATGTCAGGAAAACAGCCCGTGGGATGCTGCCCGCATGGCCTATGAATATGCAGACGCAATGATGGAACAACGCGACAAGGAGCAAAACTGATGAATGCGGTTAATGAAACACGATTAATTGGATTGGTTGAACGGATTGAGGATTTGGAGGCTCAAAAAAAATACACCTCTGATGACATCAAGGACATCTACATCGAAGCCAAATCCGTCGGGTTCGACGTAAAGGCCATGAAGCAGATCGTTCGCCTCCGTAAGAAGGAAAAGGCAGAGCGCGAGGCTGAAGAGGCTATGGTCGATCTATACAAGGAGGCTCTGGGCCTGTGATCGTCCTTGGCATTGATCCCGGCCTGAGCGGGGCGCTGGCGCTTTACAACACATCTGAAGGGACGGTCGATATTATTGACATGCCCGTGTTAGAAATCGTCCGTAATGGCAAGAAGAAGCGGGAGGTCAGCGCTCAGGCGCTGGCCAACCAGCTTGTCGGTCGCAACGTCACAGCGGCTTTTCTGGAGCGTGTGAACGCGATGACTGGGCAGGGCGTGACATCTGTTTTTAGCTTTGGTCGATCATCAGGGATTGTCGAGGGTGTTTTGGCTGCATATGACATACCCACAACGCTCGTTACGCCACAGGCGTGGCAGAAGGTAGTCGGACAGCGCGCTGGCAAGGATGGCAGTCGGGAAAGGGCTATGCAGCTTTTTCCGGCACAAGCCGATCTGTTCCAACGCAAGAAGGACGATGGCCGCTCTGACGCCGTCCTAATAGCCTATTATGGAGCGAAGTCGCTTTAACTATCTACCTATCAGGGGCTTATTGTGGAAAATATTAAATTCGATTCTGATTTTGCTGGGCCACCTGATTATGCCCGCCTGTATCGCCAGCTTGGCATCCAAGTCGTTCCGGCAAAGATGCCCCGTGAAGACAAGGCGTGGAAGCGCCCTGTCATCAAATGGCGCGACTATGAAGATGAGATCGCCGACGATGCGACCTTTGACGGTTGGTTTGGTGAACAGGGGGAATTTCGCGGTCGGCCCAATATGGGCATCATCACAGGCAAGGCGTCTGGCGGCATCTGGGTTCTCGACATCGACAGCCACAACCACCCCAAGGCGATGGCGTGGCTGGACGATCTGATTGACGACCATAATCATGGCCTGACCATCAAGACGCCGACCCAGCGCACGGGTGGCGGTGGTCTGCAATTGTTTTTCCGCGCCCCAGAAGATTGGACGCCGCCGACCAACAAAACCAGCATGGGTATCGATGTGCGCGGCCAAGGTGGCTTTGCCATGATGCCGCCCAGCAAGCATGAGAGCGGCAACAGCTATGACTGGATCAAGGGCTATGAGCCTTGGTCTATACCGATTATAGAATCGCCCATGTGGCTGGTTGAGGCCGTGGACGAACTGCTATCGCAATTTGCAAAGGTTGAGCGCGGCGAAAAGACCGAAAGCCCAGCAACCGCCACAGACGCCTTTGGCCAGATCGTGGATGGCCGCGAAGATTACATGACGCGCCTGATCTGGGCGCGGGTAGTGCATCTGTATCGCGAACATCCGTTCATCAGCCCTGCCGACGCCGAAAGGGAAATGCGCGAGGCGTTCACCAAATATGATCAAAGCGTCAAAAGCCGATTGTTTGAACCCGGCACACCAAATCACATCCTGCTTGAGCGGGAGGGGCGCGGCGCTTCGCTGTTTTTCCAGAAATGGAATATCGCGATGGGTCAGTGGGATACCCGTGTAAAGGAAGCGGCGGCTGTCCCCGCACCAGAAAAAAAGCTTGAGATAGTCACCGGAGAGCCGACAGGCGACGGTGGCGACGGGGCTTTGACCCTGACTGATGCGGACATTGACGTTTACGAAACGCTGAACATTGGCGACATCAAGGCACTCCCAGACCCAAAATATTTGATCGAAGGCATCGTCATCGAAAATTCGCTGCTGTTTATGTATGGGCCGCCGGGCTGCGGCAAGACGTTCATCAGCCTTAGCATGGCTCTGGCCATTGCCGCTGGCTTGCCTGAGTGGTGGGGCCGCAAGATCAACAAGCACGGCCCTGTCGTCCTGCTTTCCAGCGAAGGTGTTGCGGATCTTAAATTCCGCATCATGGCATGGGAAAAGGAAACAGGCATCAGCGTGGATGACATCCCGTTCTACCTGATCCGCCAGACCATCAACTTTATGGCTGAGGCTGACGTTGATAAGCTGCTTCGCACGGTTCTGGACATCACCAACAAGCTGGGTGAGCCACCAGTTTTGATTAATGTCGATACTGTCAGCCGTGTGCTGCCGGGCGCGGACGAAAATCTACAGAAGGATATGACCCTGTTCATTGCCGCCTGTGATCGCGTCAGAGAGGTTTTTGGATCGACTGTGGCTGGCATCCACCACACCAGCCGCAATGGCAATCTGCGTGGCTCTACGGTCTTTGACGGGGCTGGTGACGCCCTGTTGTCGATCACCCGTGAAGAGGGTGCGGAAATCGGGGAGATGCTGGCCAAGAAGATTAAGTCGGCCCCAGATGGCTGGAAGCAGAACTTTCGCCTTAAGCGAATTGATATTGGCGACATCAAGGGGTCGAGCAGCCTTTATGCTGAGCCGACCGACGAACAGGTCGGGGATGAGGCAAAGGTGGGCTGGCCAAGCAAGAACACATGCCAGCAAATCCTCTATGCCATGCAGGAGGCTTGGTCGTCTAAGCGCCCGTGGTCGAACCATTACCATGCCAAGCGCGATGGGCGCTATGCGGCATCTGTCATGGTCAGCCGTTGGGATGTGGACGAAGACCTTGCCACCCAGATGCTGGAAACGTGGCTGATCAATGATGTGATCGAAGTGGCCATTTGCGATTATAAGACCAAGGCCCGTGGCCTGAAGGTCTTGCGCAATCTCTATGACGAAGGCGCGCCGCCCGTAAATCCGAAATGGTATGACGATTAATCATTGACAATTGAGGGCAGATCAAACTAACCTCATAAGCATCTTAATTCTATTGGAGGCTTGATTGATGTTGACCCCGCTTGAGCGCCGGATTGCTTGGCTTCACAAGCTTTGTGAAGAGCGCGGTGTAAGCTTTGAAGATGTCATGGGGCGTTCGCGTCTGGCGCGGCACTGCATAGTCCGCAGCGAGGCTTACGTTAAATTCAGAAATGACGGCTGGAGCCTTCCGGCAATTGGAAGGTTCTTTGACCGTGATCACACAACCGTTTTGAGCGGCATTAATTATTTTATGAGGAAATTAAATGGCAAACACAAACAGGTCGCCGATCTTGGGCCGCATCAGCAAGCTTAACGTAGGGGAATCCTACACAGATCAGAAGAAAACGTCCCTTGATGATAACGTCAGGCACGGCTCCCGTGAATTATTAAGGGCAATTTTGGCCACCAAAAAGCTTTATAGGCCAATGACGCCGCAGGAAATTAAGTCAGCGCGCAATTATGCGGAAGGTAAGGAGGATTAAATGAGCATTTTTCAGAAATTTAAGAATTTATTTTTGCAGGACGACATCAAGGACATCATTAAATCATATGATGATGAGATCAGCCGCCTAAATGGTGAGCTTTTGCTGCTTCGCCTCCTGCTTTCTAAATCTCATTTGCGAGATCCAAAGACGGGTCGCATCATGAAAAAGGGTTCCATGCCCACAGGCCCGAAGGGGAAGAAATGATGAAAAGGGCAATTACATTGGCCGCTCTGGCGGCAACGATGACCCCTGCCCCTGCCCATGCATCTAATTGGGTCGAGGTGGCGCGCAGCAAGGACAATATAAATGTTGCGTGGGTTGATGCAGATCGCATTGTGCATAGCGAAGACGCAACCGGGGTATGGCTGAGGCTGAGCTTGGGCAGCGGGAAATACGCCATCACGCTTATGGCCATGCGCTGCCCGTCGCGCACCTATATGGAGCTTAAAAAGACATTCTTTGAGCGGGCTGGGACATCAACCGATTTGCCAGTTTCAAAGGAATGGGATTTTGCAATACCCGATACCGTGATGGACGGGGTCTTTGATAAGGTGTGCGAATGACTAAGGAAGAGCGCATCGCATCGCTGCGTTATCGCGAAGACATTTGCTGGAGCATGGCAAAGGTTTTTCTGTCCTCAAAAGACGCTCACGGTCTGCATGACATAGGCGTGGAAATTCAAGGCATCCAATGGGCGCTGAGGGAATTGGAAGAATTGCAATGATACGCCGCCTAATCAATTGGGCAATCGCCCGCATGTTCAAAGATTATAAGGATTGGGATCAGTGACTTTTGGAAGACCGTCAACTTACAACCTGTTGGAATTGGCCGTTGGGGAAGCAAAGGAATTCCCAGCGCCAACATCAGCGGACGTTCATAGGATCGCCCGCAACGTCAGCCAAACTGGCGTCAGGCATGACCGCTATTTCCGGTGCAGCACTGACAGAAAGACCCGCATCACGACTGTGACGCGCATTAGGTAAAAAGGATATTATGATATGAACGATAACAATCCCCGCTGGACGGCCAAGATCACCTATCTGCACGACGATGGGCCGCATGATCGCCTGTTTGCCTTTGATGAGCTTTATGAGCTTCAGGACATCGTGGAATGTGGCCCTGACTTCTATTCCATCGAAAGCATCGTGGTCATCATCAATACCAACGAGCATTGCCCCAAGGTGACTGTGGAGGGGGCGCTGCGGCGATGAACCACAACCCTATCCTGAGCAACTCTCTGGGCGTCCAGATCATCCGAAACCCCGTGCTGTCGGACTGGAACTGCTATCTATTCGGCAACGAGCCGGGATTGGGTGGGCTGACATGGCGTCCGCTCAAAGGCAAAGAGCCTAATTGGTTCTGGCGCAAGATGCAGTGGCTCATCCTTGGCAACCTGTGGGTGAAGGAACCGATTAAATGACTGACGACGCCAAGCCGACTGAGGCTGCCGCTGAGTGCGTCAATGCGATGAGCGACATGATCAGGGACATGATCAGCAATGCGGTGCAGGCGGAGCGCGACCGGGTCGTGGCTTATCTCAGACAGAACAGAATCGATTGGCCCAATGTGGACACGGCCTGTTATGCCGACGCCATCCAAGCAGGAGAGCATTTGAAATGAACGACGATGATTTTTTCCAAGTAGAGCCTGACGATGAATTTGTGATTTGGGTGCTGTGGGACTACCAGCCCCAAACCGCAGAACAGCTAACCGAATGGCTTATGATGTGCGCCAATGGCGTATTGGATAAGGATGGCCTGCACTTGCCATACAAGCTTCCGCATTATGTCGCATGGCAGATGGCCCGCATGATGCAGATTGCACGGCTGGATATTCCCCATGACTAAACCACCATGGCACGGGGGCAACAAAATCCCCGACAGCTATCTAAAGAGGTTCACGCCAAAGCAGGACACGCAGGACGAAACGCTCCCAATAGGGCTGCAATCGTTCCTGAACCAATTGGGAGGCAAGCATGGTCAAACAGCATGATCCAAACTGCGCGGTGACCCGCTGGGGCGACACAAAGTCATGGTGCGATTGCCATCTAAAGAGCGATCCCAGCACCGTAAAACATGGCGGAGGTAAGCAAAATCTACTTCCGCCAAATGGCGGAGGTAAACGCTGATTTACTTCCGCCTACTTCCGCTTTCGGCAGAAAACCGTGGGTCTCGTGGCGGAGGTAAGCGGCGGAGGTATTTGGCGGAGGTAAATCAAATCTACTTCCGCCTACTTCCGCTTTTGGCGGAAAAGCGTGGGTTTTTTGGCGGAAGTAAATTGGCGGAAGTAACCTGATACTAAACGTATACAGAAGGTTGGCATGTATGCCGTTTGCCAATGCCTGACGGTCTGTTGGGAACATGCGGAAGCTTCCCCCATCGCGGAAGGTCGCTCACGCTCCCATCCGCTCTCCCTTCGGTCGTGGGTGATGCATCCGCCAAGCGTGTGGGGAAACAGGGTGTCGGTTGTTTGTTGTCGGTTGTTTGTTTGGATGGCCCAATGGCTTGATGGAGGGATTGCATGGCGAGACGTATGCCGAAGGTTGGGGAGGTCGGGGTGCGATATGGCTCAAGGAATTATTTGCGGACGCAGCCGCATATGCTGATGGCCAAACGTGGGAAATGGCATCTGGTGATTTGCCCGGTCAAATGTATGGACGGTTGGATTAATGTGAAGCTGTATTTGGATAAGAGGTCGAGCAAGAATGCGTTTGAGATTGGCGTGAAGGATGGTCGGCCAGCACCCAAGGCTGATGTGCGACTGCTGATGGAGCATCACCCCCAGATGCTGGTCTGGGCTTTGGAGCATGTCAAAGCCTATGCTGATGGCAAGCTGGTGCTGAAGAAGGAGGCAGGGACGCCTGTGGTCTATACGGATGGCAAGCGTTGGAAGGCAGTATCGAAGGGATAATGGCAATGGCAAAACAGAATATTAAAAAGCAGATGAAGGAAAATGAATGGCGCACGGTGCTGCCTAAGGAGCGCAGACTTGATCACGCCCCGTGGCAAGCGACGCATGGCATGTTCATCACAGGCCAGTCTTGGGTCGATGAATTGACCCTACATGCCAATGAGATGGAGAAGAAATGGGGATCAGGTCGATTGCGCCTGTTGGTCGGCCCAGAGCTTCGCGATAAGTTTGATCGCCAGCGGTATATGACGAATCAGGCCCTGCATCATGGCGGGCTTGAGGATTTGAAGCTGCAATGTCAGCGCATGATCAATGGCTGGAAGGCGCTGGATAAGGCCGCTGTCGATCTTGGTAAGGAGCCATGCCCGCCTGACGCATGGGACATCGTGGCAGAGTCCGGCATGGTCTATGTTTTTGTGCGGACGATTGACGATGCAAGGGACTATCGAAGGGATGGTCGTAAGGTCTGCGTGTATACGCTGGATGAGGTCGCCAAGATATTGGACGCTCAGAGCCTCATAGGAGCCGCTAAGGAGGCATTTGATGGTGCGGAGGTAGTTTCCATCAGGAGAGGCGTTGGAGACGCTCTGGATGACGTAGAATCGACCCAGAGCGCCTTAGACGATGAGATCCCGTTTTAGGCTCTCTCATGTGATGAATAGGGTGGATCAATTGGGATGTGCTTTTTTAGCCATCTAGGGGTGATCCTGCCCTGTTCTAATGCGGTCAGAAGCAGGGCGACAGATTGTGGGATTGGTGTGTCCCCTGTCGCCCATTTCCTGCCGTGACGGTGGGTGACGCCTGTGATCCATGAAACGTCCACCTGACGCAGCCCCATGCGTTTCAGGGCTGCACGATATTCGTCTTTGGTCACGGTCAATCTATCCAGTCATCATATGAATTGACGTTGATCAAGGCTGAGGCCAGCAGCCACACGCTGATAAGGATGACTATTGTGTGCATCAGGAAAACCTTTCCTGCGATTGGAAGCCAT
>SESB01000391.1_pt1 | contig 32278 bp, 30 predicted proteins | sample 3171441 | NCBI WGS metagenome assembly SESB01 (sample SAMN06051867, study PRJNA518727) | freshwater metagenome | biome: subpolar coniferous forest; feature: holomictic lake; material: water; isolation source: holomictic Lake 227, 6 m depth | place: Canada: near Kenora, Ontario | collected... | reverse complement strand
AACTGTCGTTTTGGCCAGGTCCTTGATCACGGCAAAACCGCCCGCCATGTCACCGTAAAGCGTACAGTACCCAGTGGCCATTTCAGACTTGTTGCCAGTGGTCAGCACAATGCTGCCGAATTTATTGGAAAGCGCCATCAGCAGTGTGCCCCTAATGCGGGCTTGCAAGTTTTCTTCCGTTGTATCTTCGGCCAGCCCCGCAAACTCCTCCGCCAAAGAAGTTTTGAAAGCCTCAAACTGCGGCACGATTGAAATCTCGTCGTAACGCACGCCTAAACGCTGGGCCATGTCACGCGCGTCGATCCAGCTGATGTCTGCCGTGTAAGGCGAGGGCATCATGACGGTACGCACCCGGTCTTTTCCGAGCGCATCGACTGCCACTGCCAGCACCAGCGCTGAATCTATGCCGCCCGACAGGCCCAAAATCACGCTGGGAAACCCGTTTTTTCCGATGTAGTCGCGAACCCCCAGCACCAGTGCGTCCCACAAGTCGGCTTCGGGAGATCGCTCAGGCGATACATCTGCTATTAAATAAATAGCTGCTGGTGCACGCTGTACCTGGACTAGAAGGCAATTTTCTACAAAGCTGGGCGCACGGCCAGCCACGGAGCCATCTGCATTCAAAGCAAACGAATGTCCTTCAAAAACCACTTCATCCTGACCGCCCACCAAATGGGCATAAACCAGCGGCAAACCACAGGTTTTCACCCGTTCGCGCATCATTTGCTCGCGCTCCAGACCCTTGCCAACGTGAAATGGCGATGCGTTAATGACCGCTAGCAGCTCGGCACCGGCTTCCTGGGTCAGTCTGGCAGGTTCTTCAAACCAGGCGTCTTCACATATCAGTAAGCCCACTCTGACCTTTTTGCCCGATTCGCCCGCCTCAAAAACACAAACCCCCTGCCCTGGCGTGAAATAACGGCGTTCATCGAATACCTGGTAGTTGGGCAGCTCCCGCTTGGCGTAGGTGGCAACCACGACGCCCTCGCACAACACGCTGGCAGCGTTGTGGCGGCTCTGTATCGCCACTGAGCGGGTTCGACTGTCGCCTCCGGTAGGGTGTCCGACCACAACCGTCATGTCTTTTAACCCGGCCAACTCACGGGCCACTGTTTTCACGGCATCATCGCAAGCAGCGATGAAAGCGGGTCTTAAAAACAGATCTTCTGCGGCGTACCCACAAATGGAAAGCTCGGGCGTGAGCAACAAGCGGACCCCGTCAGCGTAGGCGGCATGCGCCGCTTCGATAATTTTTTTCGAGTTGCCCGTCATGTCGCCAACGACAAAATTAAGTTGGGCAACGCAAAGTTTGAGTGTCATGGTCCGCAGAGGTAAAAGGAATAAAAACAAGTGAAATACGAGTCCAACGATTATGTCATTCGGGTATTGACAGCGCCTCATGAGGTAAATGCAGCGCAATGGAATGAGTTACTGAGTTGGCAGCCTGAAGCCACGCCATTTATGCGTCATGAGTACCTCACCGCCTTGCACACCAGTGGAAGCGCGACACCGTCAACCGGGTGGTCGCCTCATTTCATCATTTTGGAGTTGAATGGCGCCATGGTGGGCGCCTGCGCGCTCTACCGCAAAACCCACTCCTATGGCGAGTATGTATTCGACCAGTCATGGGCCAATGCTTACGCACAGCATGGCCTTCGCTACTATCCAAAAGCCACCGTGGCCGTGCCGTTCACGCCGGTGCCGGGATCAAGATTGATGGCAAGAACGCCAAAGGACCGGGTGCTGCTGGCAAAGGCCCTGATTCAGTGGTGTGATGCTGAGCAACTTTCTTCGTTACACCTGCTTTTTGCAAGTTCTGATGACTTGAAAGCGTGCGAGGAAGCGGGCATGATGCTGCGCCATACGGTCCAGTTTCACTGGACCAACTCTTCGCCTTCCTTTGAAAATTTCGATTCATTTCTGGCATCGATCACCGCAGAGAAACGCAAAAAGATCCGCCAGGAGCGACGCAAGGTGGCCGATGCAGGCGTGACCTTTCGCTGGTCCTTGGGCACAGACATCACGCTCCATGATTGGGATTTTTTCTACCGTTGCTATGAACGCACCTATCTGGAACATGGCAATGCGCCCTATTTGAGTCGCGAGTTTTTTCAAAGCATGGCCGACACCATGCCAGAGAACTGGTTGCTATTTGTGGCGGAGCAGCAAGGTCGACCAATCGCTACAAGTTTAATAGCTATCAGCGCAAGTAACACGGGGGCTAGAAGCCTAATTGGCTTAAAAAATAGTGAGTTAATCGCTTACGGTCGCTACTGGGGTGCACTGGAGCGGGTGGACTGTCTTCACTTTGAGGCCTGTTATTACCAGCCCCTACAGTGGTGTATTGAGCACGGTTACCAGCGGTTTGAGGGGGGTGCTCAGGGAGAGCACAAAATGGCCCGAGCGCTGTTGCCCATCAAAACGTCCAGTGCCCACTGGCTGGCTCATCCGGGATTTTCAGATGCCGTTGAACAGTATCTGGCGCGAGAAGGTGCGGGAATTGGCGAATACCTTGATGAACTGGTCAAAAGAAGCCCGTTAAAAAACCAGGCGTGAGCCAGCCAGCGATTTCAAGCCATACCCAACTCAGGCCCACTCATTAACGCTTCGATATTCATCACGATAAGCATACGGTCACCCACGGTCGCAAGACCCGTGATAAACCGCGCATCTATGGCGGCCTCGAACTGCGGCGCCGGCTTGATGGTTGCAGAGGTGAGTGTCACCACATCCGAAACTGCGTCGACCACCGCGCCCACAACAGTGCCTCGCACATTCAGAATAATGACCACCGTGAACTCGTCATACGCCACCGTATCGATGTTGAGCTTGAGGCGTAAATCCACAATCGGAACAATGACACCCCGTAAATTAATGACCCCTTTGACGAAAGTCGGCGCATTCACCATGCGGGTGGGTTCCTCGTAGGAGCGAATTTCTTGCACCCGCAAAATGTCGAGGGCGTATTCTTCAGTCCCGAGGCGCAAAGTCAGGTATTGACCGCTGTCTGCCACGGTATTCCCCGTAGGTGACCCGGATTGAATGGCGTTTGAATTTATTTTAGGGGTCGTATCCATGACTTAGGTTCCTGAGCTTTTTTTCGTCGGCAAATGATACACGGACAGAGTAAAACCCCACTGGTCTGCAAGGCGCTTCTTAAAATGCCATCTTATGATTGAAAAAAGAACCATAACCCCGTCATCCGCCCCAAATCCGTGGCTGCTGGCGCTTGAATTCCGCGCACCCTGGGAACTGGGTTCAGTCATACCGGCCTGGCCCTTCTTGCGCCGTGCTCCAACGGGAGACGGTCATTCCGTTATTGTTTTCCCTGGGTTGTCGGCCAGTGATGGATCGACGCTACTCTTGCGAAGTTATATTGAGCAACTCGGGTACGACACATCAGGCTGGAATCAGGGGTTTAACTTTGGCCCGCGTGCGGGTGTGCTGCAAGCGGCCCGCCAGCAAATTTTGGACACTTGGATGGCGACAGGGAAAAAAGTTAGTCTGATTGGTTGGAGCCTGGGTGGCATTTACGCTCGGGAACTTGCCAAGATGCTGCCAGACGCTGTGCGCAGCGTTATCACGTTGGGTACGCCCTTTGCGGGCTCACATGAAAGCACCCACGCATGGCGACTGTTTGAATTAACCAGCGGTCGCGACATCCAGGAGGCGGTCAACCAATTTGATTTGCCAAGTGCGCCACCGGTGCCCACCACCTCCATTTATTCGCGAACCGATGGTGTGGTGGCCTGGCCGGCCAGTATTCAAGCGCCCTGCTCACGCAACCCGCTGACTGAAAACCTGGAAGTGTTCGCCAGCCATTTGGGCTTGGGGCTCAACCCCTCGGCGTGGTGGGCCTTAGCCGACCGACTCTCACAACCGGAAGGTCAGTGGCAACACTTCGAACGTCGACGCGGCTTGCAACGGCTGATTTTCCCGGATCCGCGACGCTAATACGCGCGGTCAATAAAAAAGCGCCTGCCGGTCTAACACCGTAGGCGCTCCATTATTGATAGCTTCTTACGCTTATCACATAAGGGCTAGAGCCTTATTTGGCTAAAAATTATTGTTGTTCTTTGAGGTAGTTGGCCATGCCGTCAGCAATTTCTTTCTTCGCGGACTCAGCGCCTTCCCAACCTTGAACCTTGACCCACTTGCCTTCTTCCAGATCTTTGTAATGTTCAAAGAAGTGAGCAATGGTTTTCAGGCGCACTGGGCTCAAATCTTCAGGCTTTTGCCAGCGAGTGTAAAGCGACAGAACTTTGTCGATGGGCACCGCCAACACTTTGCCGTCTTCGCCAGCTTCGTCGGTCATCTTCAAAATGCCAATAGCGCGGCAGGTCACGACCACACCAGGGATAAGGGGCACAGGTGTGATCACCAACACGTCCACAGGGTCACCGTCACCACTGATAGTTTTAGGCACATAGCCGTAGTTGGTCGGGTAATGCATGGCAGTGCTCATGAAACGATCCACAAAAATGGCGCCAGTGGCTTTATCCACTTCGTATTTGACCGGATCGGCGTTCATCGGGATTTCGATGATCACATTAAATATTTCGGGGGCGTTTTTGCCGGGTGTGACGTTGTCAAGGGACATAGTGCTTCTTCGGTTTAAGTTAAATCAAAAGGGATATCAGATTAACTCTGATTTTACTTACTCGCCACTTGCTGAACTCAAATTCAAGTTTTTTCGCGTTACATTTCTTTCGTTGGCCAATTGCTTGCATCAATTCTGTTTTGATGTTTTTGCGAGGAAGCAACGCAGCGGTGGTGCCCAATGCGTTGCACCACTACCACGCGAAACAACGACAGGAGATATCTATATGACAGGCAACTCAGCGCTGATATTGGCGCTTGTATGCGGGTTCATTGCCGTAGCTTACGGCTTTTGGGCACGCAGTTGGATTCTTTCCCAGGATGCCGGCAATGCGCGAATGCAAGAAATTGCAGCCGCCATTCAAACCGGCGCTGCGGCCTACTTGGCACGTCAATACAAGACCATTGCCATCGTGGGCGTGGTGTTGGCCATTCTGATCTTCTTCTTTCTTGACTCATTAAGTGCCATTGGCTTTGTCGTTGGCGCCGTGTTGTCAGGTGCTTGCGGCTTCATCGGCATGAACGTCTCCGTTCGCGCCAATGTGCGAACCGCCCAAGCCGCCACCAAAGGCATTGGCCCGGCACTGGACGTCGCCTTCCGCGGTGGCGCCATTACCGGCATGCTGGTGGTTGGTCTCGGTCTCTTGGGCGTGACCGGTTTTTACTGGTTTCTGGTGGGCAATGGCAACCTGACACCCGATAAAAATCTGGCGCAAATGCTCAATCCACTGATCGGTTTTGCCTTTGGCTCCTCGTTGATTTCCATCTTTGCCCGCTTGGGCGGCGGCATTTTCACCAAGGGCGCTGACGTTGGTGCTGACCTGGTGGGTAAAGTTGAAGCCGGCATCCCTGAAGATGACCCGCGCAATCCTGCCGTGATTGCCGACAACGTCGGCGACAACGTGGGTGATTGCGCCGGTATGGCGGCCGACTTGTTTGAAACCTATGCCGTCACGCTCATCGCCACCATGGTGCTGGGTGCCCTGGTGATTACCGGTGTCGGCACCAGTGCTGTCATCTATCCGCTTGCCCTCGGTGCGGTGTCCATCGTGGCCTCCATCATTGGCTGCTTCTTCGTCAAGGCATCGCCTGGCATGACCAATGTGATGCCGGCTTTGTACAAGGGTTTGGCCGTTGCCGGTGGCTTGTCGCTGATCGCGTTCTTCTTTGTGACCCAAAGCATGTTGCCCGCGACCATGACCCTGGTTGACGGGAAAGTCATCAGTAGCATGAACCTGTTTTGGGCCTGCTCAGTGGGCCTGATCCTGACCGCAGCCCTCGTCTGGGTCACCGAGTACTACACCGGCACCCAATACGCACCGGTTCAGCACATTGCAGAAGCCTCCACCACCGGTCACGGCACCAACATCATTGCCGGCTTGGGCGTCTCCATGCGCTCTACTGCTTGGCCAGTGATGTTTGTCTGTGTCGCAATCTGGACCGCTTACGCGCTGGCTGGCCTGTACGGTATCGCGATTGCCGCCACCTCCATGCTCAGCATGGCCGGTATTGTGGTGGCCCTGGACGCCTATGGCCCCATCACCGACAACGCTGGCGGCATCGCCGAAATGTCTGAAATGCCAAAAAGCGTGCGCGATATTACTGACCCACTGGATGCTGTGGGCAACACCACCAAAGCCGTGACCAAAGGCTACGCCATCGGCTCTGCCGGTCTGGCCGCACTGGTGCTGTTTGCAGATTACACGCACAAACTCGAAGGCCTGGGTGCCCACATCACCTTTGACTTGAGCAACCCCAAGGTCATCATCGGCCTGTTTATTGGCGGCATGATTCCTTACCTGTTTGGCGCCATGGCTATGGAAGCCGTTGGCCGCGCTGCAGGTTCGGTGGTGGTTGAAGTACGCCGCCAGTTCCGTGAAATCAAAGGCATTATGGAAGGCACCGCCAAGCCAGAATACGATACGGCTGTGGACATGCTGACCACAGCAGCCATCAAGGAAATGATGATCCCTTCATTGTTACCCGTGGTGGCCCCGATTTTGGTTGGCCTGGTTCTTGGACCAGCCGCTTTGGGTGGCTTGCTGATGGGAACCATCGTGACCGGCTTGTTTGTAGCTATATCGATGTGTACCGGCGGCGGCGCTTGGGACAATGCCAAAAAATACATCGAAGACGGCCACTTTGGCGGTAAAGGCTCTGAAGCTCACAAAGCTGCAGTAACAGGTGACACAGTAGGCGACCCCTACAAAGACACCGCTGGCCCTGCCATCAACCCGTTGATCAAGATCATCAATATTGTGGCCTTGCTGATCGTTCCAGTGATGATGAAAATTCACGGCGGCTGATCGCTCATCTTTCTTCAAAAAAGCCCGCTTCAGCGGGCTTTTTTGTTGCAATTGAAACCTGATGAATGTCAAATGCAAGTGACACAGCGATCGGTAATATTTGTTTTGGAATATCTCAGGGCACAACATTGAAACCCATCAAATTTCTTCTCAGAATCGGTTTTATATTGCTGTTTTCTTTGTTGAGTTCCTGCTCATCCATGCTTCCTCGGGCCCGCAGTGATTCGTCACCGTTCAAGAGCTTTGACGAAGCAAGTCATGCCATTGACGCCCTGATTCCGATGAAAAGCAATGCAGTTGATCTGTCGAAACTGGGTATTGATCCGGTTCAGCAACCCAATACGGCCATCTTGACGCAGTCCGACATCGTGCGCCGATTTGTTCCAAGCGCGCTGCTTAAAAGAGAAGACCTCGATCCAGGCGTGCTGGCCTGCCTGGAAGCACGCGATGCCTGCCGTGGCTGGGAAATAACAGCGGCACGTATATCAAGAGATCGAACTGGTAATTTCTTTTCGGACTTTACGAATTTTCATCGCCGCACCGAAACGACTGGATGGCGCTTTAATGCCTTGATCTTGCTTGTAAATGATGTTGTGGTTTACCGCGCGTGGAGCGGGCAACCCCGAGTCAATGAAATTGAGGTCAATACCAACCCATTGGGCCCACTGCAGGAGATGGGTCCGGCCTTGGTGACAAAGTAGTTAATACCCACAATCCTGTCAGGTTAATATAAAAGAATTCCGATACCATTTGTTTCAAATCATTATGAAACTCAAGGGAATAATCATCATGTTCAGTTTTCTGAAGCCAAAACGACCTGACAACAGACCTCAACACAGCGCCTTGCCGACATCCGTGTCACCTAACAGTTCGATGCAACCCACTAACCTGCGACGCGAATTAATTCGGGTTGTACTGAAAGATACGCTTCGTCTACAAGGCATTCCTTTTGGCTGGCTGGCCTGCGAAGTCTTGATCATTCCACGTGAACCTGGTGAAGACGCTGTTCATATTCAGTTGATCGTGATGAAATGGAACGAAAAATTGCTCCGTTATGCCCTTGCTTTGCAGCATCAATTATTGCTGGGGCTTGACCGGTTTGATCCTTTGGTAGATCACTCGAAATACATCGTTTCCTGGCGGTTTTCGCCTAATTGCGGTTGTCCGTTTACCAAGATGCCAGATCCAAAAACCTGGTTGCAAAGTGATGCACCCCAGACTGCGGACGAACCTCTTTCAGTTCTCGACCGCCGCCATGCCAGACGACCTGCCGCAGAGCCTGAAAAACACTCCGATGACTATTTACCCACTCAACTGACGCCCCTGCAGTAAGCCGTGAGTTTGCGGGGGCATGCCTCAGCCGCCGTGGTTATACCAACACAGCTACTTCGGCCTTAGAAGTCCAGTTAATTGGCTCTTGCTGAAGTGCCATGTCGATGTCAATGCCCAAAGCCAGCGCGACCACATCCGGGAAAGAATCAATCAAATCCTCCTCGTTGTAGTTAGCTTCCTTGGCACGAGCGCGCCAAGCTGACAAATGAAGAATTCCCGCCATAGGCTCGTAGACATCATTTTCAAAGGGTGCGTTTTGGTGTTCCAGTGCATCGACGATGGGTTGTGGAAATTGCCAGTTTCGTGCAAAACCTGCGCCCACATCCGCAAAACAATAACCCAATAATTTGCGCTCGGCTGAAGCACGTTTGAGTCCAAGGGCCGGTATTTTCTGGTTCAGAACCGCGAGTTCTTTGGGCAGGCCCAAATGCATGACCAGTTCACCCGTCGCGTGGATCAAGCCAGCCGTAAAGGCGGCGGGTTGATTTTGCCGAACCATGCCTGCCAGCGCGCGCGCCAGTTTGGCGGTGTTCAGGCTGTAGCGCCAAAATTGGTTCATATCGACACCCGCAATAGCCGTAAAAGCCCCGGCGACCGCCGCAGCAGTCGCCAGCGTGCGGACCTGAGCCAGCCCCATGAGCGCCAGGGCTTCCGAGACACTGCTGATTTTGTTGGCGAATTGAAACTGGGCTGAATTAGCCAGGCGCAGCAAACGCGTCGCAAGTATCGGATCGGTATTGATCAACTGGCTGATTTTCCGCAGGTCAGGCTCATCCTGGTCCAGTTCATTGAGAAGCAACGCAATGACCTTGGGAATGCTGGGCAGCGCCTCATTGGAAGCCAGTAATTCTTCAAGAGTTAACAAAGAATCCCCCCTGTTCAGTTTGGTAAGTGGACATGATTATGTGCCAGCCCTTCAAACGAAAACGTGACAAAATTCGAAATTTTGGCGCGTCGGTTTAGAACGCTACAAATCGAGTGTCACCAAGACGGTGAGTGCCCGTTTCTTTAACCCGAATTCAACCGAAAACGAAACTGATAATTATGTTCGCAGCGTTCTCCAGAATCCAACTTTTGACCGTTAAATGACTGATAGAAACACTCCAATCGTCATCCCGCTGATTGACCAGCGATTGGCCTCGTTGCCCATTCCTGCTTCCGCTTTTTCGACGGCTATCCGTCTGGATGCCAACGATCTGTTGGTCGATACGCGTCAGCGTCCCTTGCGCGATTTGCGCATCAGTGTGACCGACCGCTGCAACTTCCGCTGCAACTACTGCATGCCCAAGGAAATTTTTGACAAGGACTATGCGTATTTGCCCCACAGCGATCTGCTCTCGTTCGAGGAAATTACCCGCATGGCCAAAGTCTTTGTGGCCCACGGGGTGCAAAAAATCCGACTGACGGGGGGTGAACCGCTGCTGCGTAAAAACATTGAGCGACTGATTGAACAACTCTCTGAACTGCGCACGCTGGACGGCCGGCCGCTGGACCTGACGCTCACGACTAACGGCTCCCTGTTGGCGCGCAAAGCACATGCCCTCAAAGCGGCGGGGCTGCAGCGCGTCACAGTCAGTCTGGATGGGCTGGACGATGCCGTTTTTCGAAGCATGAACGACGTGGATTTCCCCGTGTCTGCTGTGCTGGCCGGCATTGAGGCGGCTCAGGCGGCAGGTCTGGGGCCGATCAAGATCAATATGGTGGTCAAGCGCGGTACCAACGAGCATGAAATTTTGCCGATGGCGCGTCGCTTCATGGGCTCAGGCATCGTGCTGCGCTTCATCGAATACATGGATGTCGGTGCCACCAACGGTTGGCGCATGAACGAGGTGCTGCCTTCGGCCGAGGTGGTCAAGCTGATTCACGCCGAGTTGCCGTTGGTGCAACTCGACCCCACTCAGCCAGGCGAAACTGCCGAGCGCTGGGGTTTTGCCAATGCAGCTGGACAACACGACCCGGCCAAAGGGGAGATTGGCGTGATCAGCAGCGTGACGCAAGCTTTTTGCGGCGACTGCAACCGTGCCCGCCTGTCCACCGAGGGCAAGCTCTTCCTGTGCCTTTTTGCCGCCCAGGGCTACGATTTGCGTTCCATCATTCGTGCCAATGATTCAGACACTGACCTGAGTGCTGCCATTACCCATATCTGGCAGGGCCGCACCGACCGTTACTCTGAACTGAGAAGCGCCCTCGCCCCCGATGCTGGCGCCGGGGTTCGCCGCGTTGAAATGAGCTACATAGGAGGCTGACTTGATCAACCCAAATGACATTACCGGACTGATTCTGGCGGGTGGCCGGGGCTCCCGCATGGGCGGCGTCGACAAAGGACTACAAACCTTCAACGGCATGCCTCTGGCCTTGCACACCCTCACGCGCCTGCAGATGGGCGGTGGCGTGGGCCACGTCATGATCAACGCCAACCGCAATCTCTCGGCTTATGAGTCGTTCGGCGCGTCGGTCTGGCCGGATGGACTGGCCGACTATGCCGGACCACTGGCCGGGTTTTTGACTGGTCTGGAGCGCTGTGAAACCCCTTATCTGGTCACCGTGCCGTGCGACACACCCTTGTTGCCGCTGGACCTGGTGCCCCGACTGGCCCAGGCACTGGAGGCCGAGGACGCTGACATTGCGATGGCGGCCGCCCCAGAAATCGACAAATCGGGACAGGTACAGGTGCGTACCCAGCCGGTTTTTTGCCTGCTTCGGGTGGAGTTGCTGGAGAGCTTGCTGAAGTTCACTCAGGAGGGCGGGCGCAAGATCGACGCCTGGACCGCGCTGCATAAAACAGCAGTGGTTCCCTTTGATTTACCGGGCGACGATTCGAATGCCTTTTGCAACACCAACACGTTGGCTGAACTGCGTCAACTCGAAAACAACTGAGCATGATGAAGACCATTGACAGCATTGCCGCTGAACTGCAGGGCTACGACCCTCAGGCCTTGAGCGCTGAAACCGTGAACGCCTTTTTGTCACGGCTGGTGGAGCCTGTCACCGAGCAGGAAAGCGTTGGCATTTTTCAAGCCTTGGGCCGGGTGTTGTCGCAAAACGTGATCTCGCCCATCAGTGTGCCACCGCACGACAACTCGGCGATGGATGGCTACGCCTTTAACGGCGCACAACTGTCGTCCCAAGCGCTGAGCCTGAAAGTGCTGGGCACGGCCATGGCCGGCAAAGCGTGGTCAGGTGTAGCGGGACCGGGCGAGTGCGTAAAGATCATGACCGGAGCCATCATGCCTGCAGGCCTGGATACGGTGGTACCGCAAGAGTTTGTGAGTTGTGAGGGAGACACCGTCACGATTCCGGCCGGTTTACTGAAAGTCGGGGACAACCGACGCGAGTTGGGTGAAGACCTCATGCAAGGCCAGCCGGCGCTACTAAAAGGGGAGCTACTCACGCCCGCTGCACTTGGGCTACTGGCCAGTTTGGGTATAAATTCCGTGCCGGTATGGCGCAAACTTCGGGTCGCCTATTTTTCTACGGGCGACGAGATTTTGAGCCTGGGCGAGGCACCGCGCGAAGGGGCTGTGTACGACAGCAACCGCTACACCGTGTTTGGTTTGCTGACCCGCTTGGGTTGCGAAGTGATCGACATGGGTGTGGTGCGCGACGAACCCGCATTGCTGGAAGCGGCGTTCGTTCACGGCGCTCTGGAAGCCGACGCCATCATCACCAGCGGCGGGGTAAGCGTTGGCGAGGCTGACTACACCAAGGCCATGATGAAAAAACTGGGCGATGTGGCCTTCTGGAAGATCGCCATGCGGCCTGGCCGCCCGATGGCCGTGGGCCAAATTATCAGAGCCAAATTAGCCTCTAGCCCTTATGCAGCAAGCGCAAGCAGCTATTTTAAAAATAGCAATAAAGCACTTTCTGGCTCGGCTGTTCTTTTTGGCTTGCCCGGCAACCCGGTTGCGGTCATGGTGACTTTTCTGGCCTTTGTTCGCCCTGCCCTGTTGCAGATGATGGGCAGCACCGCGCAGCAACCACCACTCCTGAAAGCGCGCAGTAGCGAAGTGATTCGCAAAAAACCGGGGCGTACCGAATACCAGCGCGGCACCGTCAGCACAGCCGCCGATGGTTCGCTGCACGTCAAAACTACCGGCAACCAGGGTTCGGGCGTTCTCAGTTCCATGGTTCAAGCCAACGGCCTGATCGTCCTGCATCACGCCCAAGGCAACGTGGCCGTGGGCGATGAGGTTGATGTGATGATGTTTGACGGGTCGATTTAACGATTTATTTCAGCGTGTGCGCAAGGCCACCTCGACGCCGCGGTTGGCCAGCATGTCAGCGTGTTCGTTGCCGGGGTCCCCGTTGTGGCCGCGAACCCAGCGCCAATCAATCTTGTGACCCGAGGTGCTGACCAACGTGTCAAGGCGCTGCCAGAGATCGACGTTCTTGACAGGCTGCTTGGCCGCTGTTTTCCAGCCGCGTGCTTTCCAGCCCGAAATCCACTCGGTGATGCCCTTCAGCACATACTGACTGTCCACATGCAGCGTCACATGGCAGGGGCGTTTCAAGGCGCTGAGAGCCTCAATCACGGCCATCATTTCCATGCGGTTGTTGGTGGTTTCCATTTCGCCGCCAAACAACTCTTTTTGCGAATCTTCAGATTTCAGCAGTGCGCCCCAACCACCCGGACCGGGGTTGCCTTTGCAGGCGCCATCGGTGTAAATAACAATCGCGTTCAATCCATTTTCCTTTTATCTTGTTCAAACAGGGTTCTAGCCCCCGTCACTGTTGTGCTGTTAGCTACTGAAACAGGAGCAGATACCATCGCCAATGATGACTTCCAGCGAGGACTTAGCAAGGTCATACCGCGCACCCGCTTGACCGCCACCAGGAAATACACCGCACCAAGAATCGGCCAGCAGCGTTCGCCCACCGAGTCCATCCAGTCAAAGTGCTGCAGCCATTTTCCACTTTTGAGCGCTGGCCGATAGCAGCCAAAACGCACCACTTCAACTTCAAAACCCAATAACCGAAGCCAGTCTCGCAAGCGCCAGTAGCCAATGAAATCACTTGCTTCAGGCATAAACAACTCCCCACAACCCATACGGTGCAGCAAGTGGGCCCGGCGTTGACTCAGTCCCCAAAGCGAAGCCGGGTTGAGGCCGCAAATCACGACTCGTCCTTCGGGTACCAGCACCCGTTCCACCTCGCGCAAGGTGGTGTGCGGGTCGTTCGCCAACTCCAGGGTGTGTGGCAACACGACCAAGTCCAGGCTTCGCGCCGGGAACGGAAGGGCCGAAAAATCGGTCACGATGGCCGCACCCGGTGTAGGGGCTTGGGTCGCTAGCCAACGGTGTGGCATGCGGTTGGTCGCCAGCGCGTCCAAGCCGGGCAAACCGAGCTGCAAGGCATGAAATCCAAAGATATTCGCCACCGCCTGATCAAGCTGTTCACGCTCCCACGCAAGCAGGTAGCGCCCGGGTGACGACTCGAACCAATTGTGCTTCCCTATAATTTGACCGCTCATGAAGTTAATTCCACTCCCCGCTTTCGACGATAACTACATCTGGATGTTGCAAGACGGAAGTCAAGCCTTGGTGGTTGACCCCGGCGCTGCACAACCCGTGCTGGAGGCCTTGCAGCACTTCAAGGTGCAACTCGCAGCCATTCTAGTCACGCACCATCACCTTGATCACACCGGGGGTGTCGACGCTTTGCGTCAAGCCACGGGTGCCCGTGTTTATGGCCCGTCCCGCGAAGTCATGCCGGAGCCACTGACGCGTCTGGACGGAGGTGACACCGTGCAAGCGCTCGGACTTACTTTTCAGGTTCTGGATGTCCCCGGCCACACGGCGGGTCACATCGCTTATTACTGCGCAGACATGGATGGCGCACCCCTGCTGTTTTGCGGCGACACCTTGTTCAGTGGTGGTTGTGGCCGCTTGTTTGAAGGCAGTCCGGCGCAAATGCTGGCCTCTCTGGACGTGCTGGCCGCCATGCCTGACGCCACCCGCGTCTGCTGCACCCACGAATACACCTTGAGCAACCTGAAATTTGCCAAGGTGGTCGACCCCGACAACCAAGCTTTGGCCGACTACACGGCTGCCGCCCTTGCCCTACGCGCACAGCACCTGCCCACCTTGCCCTCGACGGTGGGTCTGGAGCGTCAAATCAACCCATTTTTGCGTTCTCGCCAACCCGCCCTCATTCAGGCGGCTCAAAGCTTTGACGCCAGCGCCCATGATGAAGTCAGCCTGTTTGCCGCGCTTCGTCAGTGGAAAAACAAGTTTTAATGAAAATTCTCTCCCTCATTGGCCTCGCCAGCCTGCTCTGGCTAACGGGTTGTGCGACCTCGAATTTATCGACATCGCCCGACCTTGCAGCCGAAAGCAGCCCGGTGGCGGCTGTCCTCAAATTACCGGCCACACCGGCCCTAACGCCCCGTAAATCATTCATCCCGGGCGGCGCCTTGCAGCCAATTTCAGTGGGCCAAGTCAACTCACTCGGCGTCGCTCAACTGTCCCCACCGGCCGATTTATGGGAGCGCATGCGCCTGGGCTTTGGCATGTCCGAGCTAGACACAGAACTGGTGCATGACCGCGAACAGTGGTACAGCGCCCGGCCAGACTACATACTTCGAATGACCGAGCGCTCACGCAAATACCTGTTCCATATAGTTGAAGAGCTCGAGTTGCGCAACATGCCCACCGAGTTGGCGCTGCTGCCCTTTGTGGAGAGCGCCTTCAACCCGCAGGCGGTCTCAAGCGCCAAGGCCGCAGGCATGTGGCAGTTCATGCCCGCCACCGGTAAAAATTTCGAGCTCAAGCAAAACGCTTTTCGGGATGACCGGCGTGATGTGTTGGCATCTACCCGCGCCGCGCTGGACTACCTTCAAAAACTCCACGGCATGTTTGGCGACTGGGAACTGGCGCTTGCCGCCTACAACTGGGGCGAGGGTAGCGTCGGCAAAGCCATTGCCAAGAACAAGCGGGCTGGCCTGGGCTTGGGCTACAGCGACCTCAGCATGCCCAACGAAACCCGCTATTACGTGCCCAAGTTGCTGGCACTGAAAAACATTATTTCGAATCCGGAAGCGTTTAACTCGCGCTTGCCTTTGATTGAAAACCACCCTTATTTCCAGACAGTAGACATCAAGCGCGACATCGATGTGGCAGTGGCCGCCAAGCTGGCCGAGATATCAGTTGATGACTTCAAGGCGCTTAATCCGTCAGCCAACCGTCCCGTCATTTTTGCAGCAGGCACGCCTCAAATCTTGTTGCCTTGGGACAATGCGACCACCTTTCAAACCAACCTTGAAGTTTTTGCTGGTGGCCGACTGGCCACCTGGACGGTGTGGGTCGCCCCCAGCACCATGAAACCGGCGGATGCCGCCAAGCGCGTAGGCATGAGCGAAGCAGAACTGCGCAGTGTCAACAACATTCCAGCGAGGATGGTGATCAAGGCCGGCTCCAGCTTGCTTGTGACGCGCTCGCACCTGCTGGAGACCGATGTCACCAGCCATGTGGCGGACAATGGTCAACTCTCGCTTGGGCCGGAGGTGGTGTTGAACCGCACCACGATCAAGGCAGGAAAAAAGGACACCGTGGCAAGCATTGCAAACCGCTACCGGGTCAGCCCGAACAGTGTGGCCGAGTGGAACAGCATCAGCGCTACATCTTCCTTTAAGGCCGGCCAACAAATCGTGATGTTTCTACCGGGCCGACTCAAGTCGGCGAGTCCCGCCCGTGTGACGGTAAGCAAAGCCAAGGGCAAACCTAAAGCGACGACCCAACTCGCCCGGAAAAAATCGACAAAAGCCATGCGCGTTGCCAAGCATTAAGACCAAAACAAGCTGAAGCCCCCGAATTACTTGCGTCGGTAGCTATTTTTTAAGTAGCAACGTGGACCCCGGCAACATCGTGTCGTCAGGCATTGAACTGCTCTTTGGCTTTCTTTGCAAAATCATTCACGTAAGTTGATGCAATCACGATTTTTTCGACCTTCACGCTGGTGTCGAAACTGGCCAGCACCTTCAAGGCGGTGCGTGGACCCTCCTCATTCATCATGCCATCTGGCGATATGGCTTCGCGGACCTTATTGAAAGCAGCTAGATACAAGGCCCGGTCGCCCAACAAATAAGCGTCAGGTACGGTTTTCAGGATGTCGCTGGGCCCGGCCGTTTGGAGCCACTTCAGGCTGTGCACCATGGCGTTCGTCAGGGCTTGCACGGTATTGGGATATTTTTGAATGAACTCGACAGGGGCGTACAGGCAGCCTGCGGGCATGCTGCCACCAAATACATCGTGAGTGCCTTTGAGGGTGCGGGTATCGGCAATGATGCGGATTTCGCCTTTTTGCTCCAGCATGGTCATCACGGGGTCGACGTTGCTCAGGGCATCAATCTGGCCCGAGCGCAATGAAAACAGCGCTCCAGCGGCAGTGCCAACACCCATAAAACTGACATCGCCCGGTTTAAGCCCCGCACGCGACAAAATCAGATTAGCCATCATATTGGTCGTAGTGCCGGGAGCCGATATACCGATTTTTTTACCCTTGAGGTCAGCCACCGACTGGTATTGGGGCATTGTCTTGCTCGAAATACCCATGGAGATGGCCGGTGCACGGCCCTGCAAAACAAAGGCCTGAAATTTTTGTCCTGAGGATTGCAAACTGATGGTGTGCACAAAAGCACCCGACACCACGTCCGCCGAGCCGCCAACCACCGCCTGCAAGGCCTTGGGGCCATCAGCAAAATCACTGATTACAACGTCAAGTCCTTCAGCCTTGAAATAGCCGAGCTGATCGGCAATCGTGAGAGGCAGGTAATAAAAAGACGCTTTACCGCCAACAGCAATCGATATTTTGGTTTTTTCCAAACGGGACTGAGCCCAAATTTTGGGCACCACCAATGAGGTGGCTGACAAAGCCGTTGCAGCTGCAAACGTGCGACGATTCAACGGGACGCTGTACAAAGTTACTCCTCTCAATTTATCTTATTTATTTCAAGTGAGAAGCTTAGCCCTAGCGGTTGAATTTCGCATCGGGATCATCCCGACAGGGTTTGTACTTAGTCCTTAACTCCGAATGCCCGTCAAACCCAGCATTGAAGTGGGCTGGTTGCTGATTGCATAGCCGCTTTATTCTTGCGAATACCTGCGCCCTGTTGCGGCCTACACTTGAGTCTGAAATTATTAAGGCCCAACACGAAATGACAATGGATCTAAACCTCGCCATAGCCGTGCATTCCGAATGGAAAGCCCTCTTGCTGGCAGCGATCATCAACAACGAAACGCTGGATACCGCCTCGATTGCCAAAGACAATTGCTGTGAACTCGGCAAATGGCTACACACGAATGCCAAAGCCCACTTCGGCTCATTGCCAAGCTTTGAAGCGTGCGTCGTCAAACACGCCAAATTTCACATCGAAGCGTCCAAAGTGGCCGCTGCCATCAACACCAAGAAGTACCCGGACGCCCTCGCCATGCTGAACGCTGGCACGGCCTACAGCGCAGCCTCCAGTGCGGTGCAGGTCGCCATTAATAACCTGAAGACTGAAGCCGGCCTGTAACCGGCTCTGCGCTTAGCGCGCCAACCGATCGAAGCTGAACTGCCCCGGGCTTCGAATAGGGTCCACATCCACGGGTATCACGTCCTTAGGCAAGAACCGGCCTTCGAGCAGCAGTTTGGACAAGGGGTTTTCAATCCGTTGCTGAATCGCACGCTTCAAGGGGCGAGCGCCAAAAACCGGGTCAAAACCGACCTTCGCCAACTCGGCCAATGCGGCAGGCGATACCTCTAACGTCAAATCCATCTTGGCGAGGCGGGCTTGCAGAACCTGAATCTGAATACCAGCAATTTTGGCAATGTGCGAGGCATCCAGTGAGTGGAAGACGACGGTCTCGTCAATGCGGTTTAAAAACTCGGGCCGGAAGTGATTTTTCAACTCCCCCGTCACGGCATCCTTGATGTCCTCATAGTCCTGCCCCACCATGCTCTGGATCAGGTGCGAACCAATGTTGCTGGTCATCACGATCACCGTGTTTTTGAAATCCACGGTGCGGCCCTGGCCATCCGTCAGACGACCATCGTCCAGAACCTGGAGCAGCACGTTGAAAACATCGGAGTGGGCTTTTTCCACCTCGTCGAGCAGCAGCACGCTGTAGGGTTTGCGGCGCACAGCTTCGGTCAGATAACCGCCCTCCTCGTAGCCCACGTAGCCCGGAGGTGCGCCGATCAGTCGGGCCACCGAATGTTTCTCCATGAACTCGCTCATGTCGATGCGTACCAAATGGTCTTCACTGTCAAACAGGAAGCCCGCCAGCGCTTTGCACAACTCGGTCTTGCCAACGCCCGTGGGGCCTAGAAACAGGAAGGAACCCGTGGGTCGGTTTGGATCTGACAAGCCGGAGCGAGAACGGCGAATAGCGTTGGACACAGCCGCAATGGCTTCTTCCTGTCCGACCACGCGTTGATGCAGCTTGACCTCCATTTGCAGCAATTTATCTCGCTCACCCTGCAACATTTTGCTAACCGGAATCCCGGTGGCGCGGCTCACCACTTCAGCGATTTCTTCGGCGCCCACTTGGGTGCGCAGCAAACGAGGCGCGGCGCCCTCTCCGCGTGTTTCTTCTTTGGCTTGCACTTCCTGCAGTCTTTTTTCTAACGCCGGCAACTTGCCGTATTGCAACTCGGCGACCTTGTTGAAATCACCTTTGCGTGTGAATTCCTCAATCTGAAATTTGAGCTTTTCGATCTCTTCGCGCACCTGACCACTGCCCAAAGCGCTGGCTTTCTCGGCCTTCCAGATTTCATCCAGATCGGCAATCTCTTTTTGGAGTGTTTTGATCTCGTCATTGATCAACTCAAAACGCTTTTGTGAGGATTCATCCTTTTCACGCCGCACCGCTTCACGCTCGATCTGCAACTGAATCAAGCGCCGATCCAGCTTATCCATAACCTCAGGCTTGGAGTCCATCTCGATCTTGACCTTGGAGGCCGCTTCGTCGATCAGGTCAATCGCCTTGTCCGGCAAAAAGCGGTCGGTGATGTAGCGGTGACTCAATTCGGCTGCGGCCACGATGGCTGGGTCGGTGATCTCGACGTTGTGGTGTTTTTCGTAGCGCTCTTTCAGACCACGCAGAATGGCAATGGTGGCTTCGACTGAAGGCTCACCGACCAGGATTTTCTGAAAACGGCGCTCCAGCGCTGCGTCTTTCTCCACATATTTACGGTATTCGTCGAGCGTGGTGGCACCCACGCAGTGCAACTCACCCCGGGCCAGTGCGGGCTTGAGCATGTTGCCGGCATCCATCGCCCCTTCGGCTTTGCCTGCGCCCACCATGGTGTGGAGTTCATCGATAAAAACGATGGTCTGACCTTCGTCCTTGGCCAAGTCCTTGAGCACATTTTTCAGGCGCTCTTCAAACTCACCCCGAAACTTGGCACCGGCCAGCAGCGAAGCCATGTCGAGCGACAGCACACGTTTGCCTTTCAGCGACTCAGGTACTTCGCCCGCCACAATGCGCTGTGCCAAGCCTTCGACAATGGCGGTCTTGCCGACGCCGGGCTCACCGATCAGCACCGGGTTATTTTTAGTGCGGCGCTGCAGCACCTGAATGGCGCGGCGGATTTCGTCATCACGACCGATCACCGGGTCCAATTTACCCATACGGGCACGCTCGGTGAGATCAACACAGTATTTCTTGAGCGATTCGCGCTGGTCTTCGGCATCGGCACTGTCTACGTTCTGACCACCGCGCACGGCTTCTATCGCAGACTCCAACGACTTGCGTGTGAGCCCGTTTTCTTTCACGATGCGCCCGATTTCCTGCTTGTTGTCGGTGAGCGCCAGCAAGAACAACTCACCGGCAACAAACTGGTCGCCGCGTTTGAGGGCTTCTTTTTCGGCTGCTTGCAACAGCGTGACCATGTCGCGCCCCACTTGCACCTGCTCCTGGCCGTGCACTTCGGGCAACTTCTTCATGGCCGCCTCGGCCGCCGTCAGCAAACCCTGCACATTGACGCCAGCCCGTTGCAGCAAGGACTTGGGACCATCTTCCTGGCGCAACATGGCGATCAGGACGTGGGCGGGTTCAATGTAGGCGTGGTCGTTGGCCAGGGCCAGTGACTGGGCATCGCCCAAGGATTCCTGGAATTTGGTGGTGAATTTTTCTGGTCTCATGGCAATCCTTTTAATTCTTGATCAGCTTGATGCTGAATAAGAATTTTCAAGGGTTTAGCCCCAATTTGACGTTGACTTTAATCAATTTAGGAACAAGCCTTGCCGACCCCGCCAGCCTCACAAGTTGCTCGACGCAATGCCCCATTTGGCCAGCGCGGCATCGTCGGTGACCCGTGCATCAACCCAGCGCGCGCCTTCGGGCGTTTGTTCTTTTTTCCAGAACGGCGCTTGCGTTTTGAGGTAGTCCATCAAAAACTCACAGGCCTGAAAGCTCTCACCCCGATGGGCCGAAGTGACCGCCACCAGCACGATCTGATCAAGCGGCTGCAGCAAGCCCACACGGTGAATAACGCGGGCCCCCAAAATATCAAAACGCTGGTGCGCCTGATCGATCATGGCTTCGATCGATTTTTCGGTCATGCCGGGGTAATGCTCCAACTCCATGCTGCTGATGCTACCGGGGGTTCCCGCAGTGCGGTCGCGCACGGTGCCCACAAAACTGCACACCGCACCGACACCGGCATCGCCGGCACGCAGGCGGGCGATCTCGGTGCTGAGGTCGAAATCGCCGCTTTGAATGACCACGCGAGGCGCTCCTTGAAGCGCCGTCTGCTCTGCAGGAACACCTGACACGGGGTGCTGGTCCATGGCTTTATCCGCCCGTCACCGGCGGGAAAAAAGCCACTTCGGCACCTTCCACCAGAGCCGTCGATTCGTCGTGCATGACCTGGTTGAGCGCGATGCGGACCGAACGACCCCGTGCCAGGCTCTCGGCATGGGCACCGCCCCGCGCAATCAGTTGGTCGCGAAGCGCAGCAAGTGTCACTGCGGTGGTGACCACCGATTCGCTGGAAAGCCCAATGGTCTCGCGAATGGAGGCGAAATACTTGACGGTCACGTTCATCCCAGCAACTCCGAAAAAGGAATAAAACGAACCACATCACCATGGGCAATGGTCTTACCGGGTGGGTTGTCCACCAAGCCATCGCCCCACACTGCAGAGGTCAGCACGCCCGAACTTTGGTTAGGAAACAAATCCAGCCCACCCGCCTGGTTGCGCCGTGCCCGCAGAAATTCTTGGCGTTTATCGGCTCTAGCCCAGGTGAAATGGGCGGTAGCAGCTATAGATTCAGGAGCAACTTCAGCCACCCCTTGCAGTCGGAGCAAAAAGGGCCGTACCAGCAACAAAAAGGTGACAAAGCTCGACACCGGGTTGCCGGGCAGTCCGATGAAGTGAGCCTCCTGCACGCGCCCATGCGCAAACGGCTTACCGGGCTTGATGGCGATTTGCCACAAATCAAGCGTGCCCAGCGTCTGCACCGCCGGCTTGATGTGGTCTTCTTCGCCCACCGAGACACCCCCGCTGGTCAAGATCAGGTCATGGTGTTGCGCCGCTGATTGCAGCGCGTCCACCGTAGCCGCCAAACGGTCGGGCACGATGCCCAGGTCGGTCACATCGCAGCCAAGGCGCACCAGAAGCGCGCGCAAAAAGAAACGATTGGAGTTGTAAATGGTGCCGGGTTTCATCAGCTCCGGGGCCACATCGCCCGGCATCACCAGCTCGTCACCGGTCGAAAATAAAGCCACCCGAGGGCGCCGCACCAAGGGCAATAAATTTATGCCAATACTGGCCGCTAGCCCAAGCGAAGCGGGCGTAAGTCGCTCACCTTTTGAGAGCACCACAGCACCCTTCGTCACGTCCTCACCCGCGCGGCGAATCCACTGCCCCAAGGCGGGCAGCATTTTTATCAGAACGTGGGCCGGTTCTCCCGCCGCTTGAATGAGGTCGCAGTCTTCCTGCATCACCACGGCATCGGCACCCGGTGGAATGGGTGCACCGGTAAATATGCGGGCTACGCTCATCGCTTGCAAAGCCTCACCGACCGAGCCAGCGGCGATGCGTTGCGTGACCGCGAGCGGGGTGGCGGTGTGCTGCGCCGCCAACACATCGGCATGGCGCACGGCATAGCCATCCATGGAACTGTTGTCTTGCGACGGTACCTGCAAGCCCGAGACGATGTCTTGCGCCAGCACCCGGCCATCAGCCTCAAAAGTTGAGACCCATTCAATGGCTTCAAGCGGCTGGGCATTGCCCAGCAACTCGGCCAGGGCTGCGTCCAAAGGTTTCAAAGGCGCGCGGGGCACACTCATGCAAAATTCTCCAGGCGGTAGTCAAACCGGTCGGCATGGGTGGTCAGCCAGTCGGCCACCGCGTCGGCGTTGTTGAGGTCGAGTACCGGCAACTGGGTCGCGGTGGGTAACTGTTCAGGCGAGTCGGTGGCCACCGCCACGATAAAGTCGTCGTCGCTGTAGCGCGCGGGTTTGTTGGACTGCGCCCGCCAGACCTCGATCTTGAGCAAATCAGACTCTTTGTAGCCTTCGACCAGCACCCAGTCGACGCCCTCGTAGAGTTCGGCAATCAAGTGATGCACCGTGAGTTGCCCGGGTTGTTCAAACTCCCGCATCAGTGCCAGCCGGGTGTCAGACGCTACCACCACCTCAAACGCACCGGCCTCACGGTGACGGTGCGTGTCTTTGCCGACATGGTCGATGTCAAAGCGGTGATGGGCGTGCTTGACGACCGACACGCGCAAGCCTTTGAGCTTCAACACCGGGATCAAACGCTCGACCAGCGTGGTTTTCCCGGAGCCGGAAAAACCGGCAAAACCCACCACCTTCATGGGCAATGCTGCGTGATGTAGGCCTTGACCGCCTCGGCATCGGCTGCCATGCGGGTAACCCGCTTGGGCAAGGCTTCGATGCCTTCAAATCTCGCAGGCCGATCCGGTTCCCGACCGAGCGCTTCCACGATGGTTTCGGCAAACTTGATGGGCAAGGCCGTTTCCAGGACGATCATCGGGACACCCGATTTCAAGTGCTGACGCGCCACTTTGACGGCATCAGCCGTGTGGGTGTCGATCATCACACCAAAGCGCTCAAACGTGTCCTTGATGGTGGCCAAACGGTCAGCATGCGTGCTCTTGCCGCTCTCGAAGCCGTAACGCGTAGCGGCTTGCGTGAAGGCAGGGTCGGCCGACAAATCAAAGCGCCCGTCTTGTGTCAGCGCATCACTGAACAGCGACTTGACACGGTTACCGTCACGACCCAGCAAATCAAACACAAAGCGCTCAAAGTTGGAGGCTTTGGAAATATCCATCGACGGGCTGGAGGTTTCGTGCGTATCGGCACTGCCGCGCACGCGGTAAACACCGGTACGGAAGAACTCATCGAGCACGTCGTTTTCGTTGGTGGCAACCACCAGTTTGTCGATCGGCAGGCCCATCATGCGGGCCACATGACCGGCGCAGACATTGCCAAAGTTGCCCGAAGGCACGGTGAAGCTGACCTTCTCGGTGTTGACTTTGGTGGCCTGAAAGTAGCCGGCAAAGTAATACACCACCTGCGCCATCAGGCGTGCCCAGTTGATGGAGTTGACGGTGCCGATTTTGTATTTGCGTTTGAAGTCGAGGTCATTGGAGACCGCCTTGACCATGTCCTGGCAATCGTCAAACACACCATCGACCGCGATGTTGTGAATGTTGTCGTCCATCAGGCTGAACATCTGTGCTTGCTGAAACGGGCTCATGCGCCCAAAAGGGCTGGTCATGAAGACCCGAACGCCTTTTTTGCCGCGCATGGCGTACTCGGCCGCGCTGCCGGTGTCGCCGCTGGTGGCGCCCAAAATGTTGAGTTCTTCGCCCCGGCGCGCCAACTCGTATTCAAACAAATTGCCCAGCAATTGCATGGCCATGTCTTTGAACGCCAGCGTCGGGCCGTTGGACAGGCCTTCAAGCCACAAGTCGTTTTCAAGATGGCGCAAGGGCACGATTTCACCGGTGCCAAAGATGGCGGCGGTGTAGGTTTTTTGGCACAAAGCGCGCAGGTCGGTGGCCGGAATATCGTCAATGTAGAGCGACAGGACTTCAAAGGCCAATTCGTCGTAACCCTGCTCGTGGTAAACCTTGCGCCAGCGCTCCAGCGTGCCATCGCTCACCTTGGGGTAGCTTTCTGGCAAGTACAAACCACCGTCAGGCGCGAGGCCTTCGAGCAGAATTTCACAAAAACGTTTGCGCGGCGCGGCGTCGGTGGCAGCAGCCCGGGTAGACAGGTATTTCATCAGGCCAACTCTTCCTTGCGAATACGGGTGATGGGCTCCAACACGGTCGGCAAAGCCTTCATCTGGGCCAGAGCAGCATTCATTTTGGCCTCGACACAGTCGTGCGTGAGAATAATGACGTCGGTTTGCGGCACTTGAACCGCACCCGCAGCACCTTCGCGACCGATTTCATCGGCTTCACGCTGCAATACGGCATCAATACTGATACCGGAATCGGCCAGAATGCCCGTTACTTTGGCCAGCACACCGGCTTCGTCCGCCACGCGCAGGCGCAGGTAGTAGCTGGTCACCACGTCGCTCATCGGCAGCACCGGCACGTCGCTCATCGAATTCGGCTGGAAAGCCAGATGCGGCACGCGGTTCAGTGGGTCGGCAGTGTGCAGACGCGTGATATCGACCAGGTCGGCAATGACCGCGCTGGCGGTAGGCTCGGAACCGGCGCCCTTGCCGTAATAGAGCGTGGTGCCGACGGCATCGCCTTGCACCATGACGGCGTTCATCGCGCCTTCGACATTGGCGATCAAGCGCTTGGCGGGCACCAGGGTTGGGTGCACGCGCAACTCGATGCCCTTGGCTGTGCGCTTGGTGATGCCCAACAATTTGATACGGTAGCCCAACTGCTCGGCGTAACGAATGTCGGCGGCGCCCAATTTGGTGATGCCTTCAATATAGGCTTTGTCGAACTGCACCGGGATGCCAAACGCGATGGCCGACATGATGGTGGCCTTGTGCGCGGCGTCCACGCCTTCGATGTCAAAGGTCGGATCGGCTTCGGCGTAGCCCAGCGCTTGCGCCTGCTTGAGCACCACGGAGAAATCGAGGCCCTTGTCGCGCATCTCACTCAGGATGAAATTGGTGGTGCCATTGATGATGCCGGCAATCCACTGGATGCTGTTGGCGGTCAGGCCCTCACGCAGCGCCTTGATGATCGGGATGCCGCCAGCCACAGCGGCTTCAAACGCCACCATCACGCCCTTGGCGGAAGCGGCAGCAAAAATCTCGGTGCCATGCACGGCCAGCAAGGCCTTGTTGGCGGTCACAACGTGTTTGCCAGCGGCAATGGCTTCCAGCACCAGCGTCTTGGCAATGCCGTATCCACCGATCAACTCGATCACGATGTCAATATCGGGGTTGGCGATGATGGCGCGGGCATCGCTAACCACCTGAACGCCCTCACCCACCATGCTTTGGGCCCGCGCCACATCCAGATCGGCCACCATGGTGATCTCAATGCCGCGGCCAGCACGGCGCTTGATTTCTTCCTGATTACGGCGCAACACATTGAACGTGCCCGAACCCACAACACCCATGCCCATCAGGCCTACTTGAATCGATTTCATAAAATATTTAAGTTAAATTGGCTTGTAGCCCCCGTGCTATCTGCGCGAGTAGCTATTAAAAATATAGCGATTTAATTGCTATGGCGTTTTCGGTAGATTTCAAGAAACTTGGCAACCCGGCTGATCGCCTCGCGCAAATCGTCTTCATGCGGGAGAAAAACAATCCTGAAATGGTCGGGCGCTGTCCAGTTAAAACCGGTGCCCTGCACCAGCATCACCTTGGTTTCCTGCAACAGTTCCAGAAAAAATTGTTGGTCGTTCACGATCGGGTACATCGTCGGATCGAGCTTGGGGAACATGTACAAAGCCGCCGTTGGCTTGACACACGTCACGCCCGGAATAGCTGTGATCAACTCGTAAGCCAAGTCACGTTGACGGCGCAGACGACCGCCCTCGCGCACCAGCTCATTGATGCTTTGGTGACCACCTAAAGCGGTCTGGATCGCCCACTGGCCCGGAACGTTGGAACACAGTCGCATATTCGAGAGCATGTTCAGGCCTTCGATGTAATCCTTCGCGGGCTTCTTGTCGCCCGAGACCACCATCCAGCCCGCACGGTAACCGCACGAACGGTAGCTTTTGGAGAGCGAGTTGAAGGTGAGCGTCAGCACATCGTCTGACAAACTGCCGATGGCGGTGTGCTTGGCATCGTCGTACAACATCTTGTCATACACCTCGTCGGCAAAAATCACCAAACCGTGCTCGCGGGCGATCGCCACAATCGCTTTGAGCAACTCGTCGGAGTACAGCGCCCCGGTCGGGTTGTTGGGGTTGATGACCACGATGCCTTTGGTGCGCGGTGTGATCTTGGCTCGAATATCGTTCAAATCAGGCATCCAGCCATTGGCTTCATCGCACAGATAGTGCACCGGCGTTCCGCCCGAAAGGCTCGCCGCAGCCGTCCACAGTGGGTAATCCGGTGACGGCAAGAGCAGTTCATCGCCGGTATCCAGCAGCGCATTGGTGGCCATGACGATCAACTCGCTGGCGCCGTTGCCCAGGTAAATGTCATCCAGCGTCACGCCCTTGATACCCTGCTGCTGGGTGTAGTGCATGACCGCCTTGCGCGCACCAAAAATGCCCTTGCTGTCCGAGTAACCGGCGGAATTGGGCAGGTTGCGGATCATGTCCTGCTGAATTTCTTCAGGCGCATCAAAGCCAAACACGGCCAGGTTGCCGATGTTGAGCTTGATGATCTTGTGACCCTCTTCCTCCATCTGGCGGGCGGCGTCCATGATGGGGCCGCGGATGTCATAGCAGACGTTGGCGAGTTTGGCTGATTTACGTATGGTTTTCAAAGTCCCTCCGGACGTGGATGTCACAAGGCGAAACCTATAATTTGACCACATTTCTGCGGGAATACATTTTGTTATTCCTGCACGACAGAATCAATATTCACCCTTTTCATCATGAAGTTTCAACCAGACAGCATCAACGTCCAATCCATCAGCGCTTACGGCCCTGACTGGGTCGCGATTAAAAGTGAAAAAATCACTACCAGCGTGGTGATTGGTTCAAACGGAGAACGCTTTGCATGGGCCTGTGAGCGTTTTGAAGATTTGACACCTGAACACTTTGAACAACTGGCTGCCATGAAAACCGAACTGGTGATTTTTGGCAGCGGTAACCGCCTGCGGTTTCCCAAGCCGGCCTTGATCAAGGCCTTGATCGACCAGCAAATCGGACTGGAAACCATGGACACCCAAGCTGCCTGCAGAACCTACAACGTGCTCGCCGCTGAAGGTCGCCGCGTTGCCGTCGCTTTGCTCCTCGAGGGCGTCCAGCCTTAGCCCCGTCTTGCTATCTTGGTTCAACACCACCGCTTCGTCACATATCAGCAACGGTTTTCAGGGTAAAATAGCAGGTTGCAGTCGGGGGAGCCGGAGCAGTAAAACCAAGGGTCGCGACCACTCTATAAGTGATCGAAGCATCCTGTCACACGAGATTTAAGAAACATGGCGATAGTTGTCAATAAACCCATCCCTGAATTTGAATCGAATGCCACTGGCGGCATTAGAGTTTCCAACACATCACACCTTGGAAAAGTTGTCATTTTGTACTTTTACCCAAAAGACAACACGCCCGGTTGCACCACAGAAGCCATGCAGTTCCGCGATAAATTCAAGGATTTCGTCAAAGCGGGTGCGACGGTTTTCGGCGTGTCACGTGACAACATGCGCTCGCACGACGAGTTCAAAGCCAAACTTGAATTGCCTTTTGAACTGGTGGCCGACACCGAAGAAAAGATGTGCCATATGTTCGGCGTTGTCAAGAACAAGATTATGTACGGCAAAAAAGTCAAAGGCATCGAGCGCAGCACCTTCCTGATCGGCGCAGATGGACTATTGAAAGAAGAATGGCGCGGTCTTAAAGTACCTGGTCACGTGGATGATGTGCTGACAGCTGTTAAAGCGCTGAATAAATCAGCAGCGATTGCTTAACCAAGCAGCATTGGGCACTGGCGCACGATCCGTGAGCTGTCTCAAAGAATATGCATAATGGGCGTCATGCCCTTGAAATTCGCAAACCTACTCTCTTACAAAAGCCGCCTTGGTCACAAGGCGGCTTTTTCGTTTCTAACGCTGTAATTCCAACCTTTTAACGAGCGAACTAACCCATGCCACTGCCAACTGCCCCCGCCAAACGCGCCGCGCTGCTGTCCGAGCAAGACTATGACGTGCCGGCCCGGAATCAGCCCAAAGCTCGAAAATCAGAATTCGCCTTAACTGATCACGTTAGCCTTGAAAAGACGGAATCATCCAAATCACCCATTGCCGCGACCTCAGCGAAAGTTTCGGCAGAACGGGTGGAAAAAGTCTCGGTTGAGGGCGCTGTTAAAACGACTCGCACCAGTCCTGCAACTCGAAAAATCAGTCCTGCCACACCGACCCAGGCTGAAGTCAAACCCAAGAAACCCAAACACACAGGGCCTGCCAAACTGTTTGTTCTCGACACCAATGTGCTGCTGCACGACCCGATGTGCCTTTTCCGCTTCGAGGAACATGACATCTTTTTGCCCATGATTGTTCTCGAAGAACTCGATGCGCACAAAAAAGGTATGACGGAGGTCGCTCGCAATGCGCGTCAAACCAGCCGGACACTGGATGCATTAGCAGGCCAACAAGGATCAGACATCACCACCGGATTGCCGTTAAACACCACCGGCCACCGTGAAGCGGGTGGCAAACTGTTCTTCCAGACACAGCTGCTGAATTACACACTGCCCACCAGTCTGCCCCAGGGAAAAGCCGATAACCAAATTTTGGGTGTGGTCGACGCCTTGCGCCTGCAACACGCCCCACGCGAAGTGGTACTGGTATCCAAGGACATCAATATGCGGGTCAAATCCCGTGCATTGGGTCTGGCCACCGATGACTACCAAAACGACAAAACGCTCGAAGACGGTGACCTGCTGTATGCAGGCTCTATCGCCCTGCCCTCTAACTTCTGGATTACCCACGGTAAAACAGTGGAAAGTTGGCAGCAAGGCGCTCACACCTTTTATCGCATCACGGGTCCGATTGTTCCCAACTTGCTGATCAACCAGTTTGTCTACTTTGAGTCTCCCGGCGAGCCCAGCTTGTATGCAAGAGTGACTGAAATTCGGGGCAAAACGGCTGTTTTCAAAACGCTCAAGGATTACACGCACCTTAAAAACTCTGTCTGGGGCATCACCACAAGAAACCGTGAGCAAAATTTTGCTATGAACATCTTGATGGACCCTGAAATCGACTTTGTCACACTTACTGGAACCGCTGGTACGGGTAAAACCCTGATGGCGCTGGCCGCCGGCCTGACCCAAGTGCTCGATGACCGCCGCTACACCGAGATCATCGTGACACGAGCTACGGTCAGCGTGGGCGAAGACATTGGTTTCCTGCCTGGGACTGAAGAGGAAAAAATGGGGCCCTGGATGGGTGCCTTGGATGACAACCTCGAAGTGCTGGGCAAAACAGAAACCAGCGCTGGCGAATGGGGACGCGCTGCCACTAGTGAACTGATCCGCAGCCGCATCAAGATCAAGAGCATGAACTTCATGCGCGGTCGCACGTTTTTGAACAAATACGTCATCATCGACGAAGCTCAAAATTTGACACCCAAACAGATGAAGACCTTGATCACCCGTGCGGGTCCGGGCACAAAAATCATCTGCATGGGCAATCTGGCCCAGATTGACACGCCTTACCTGACCGAAGGCTCTTCGGGCTTGACCTTTGCCGTAGATAAGTTCAAAGGCTGGGCGCATGGAGGGCACATCACTCTGGCGCGCGGGGAGCGCTCTCGACTGGCTGATTTTGCCAGCGAGGTTTTATAAGTTTTTATAAAACCTATGCGCTGCTTAAGCTAACCAGCTATTAATTTAATAGCTGGTTACGCTTAATGCACGGGCCCTGGAGGCCTAAACGGCTTAAAAGTCGCCACTACCACCAGAAGCCAGTGATTCAAACTTGGTGATGTGCCGCTGGAAGGCCAGTTTGACGACACCGGTGGGGCCATTCCGCTGCTTGGCAATAATGACCTCAGCCACGCCTGGCTCCTTGCAAGCATCCTTGGTGTAGTACTCGTCGCGGTAGATGAACATAATAATGTCGGCATCCTGCTCAATGGCGCCTGATTCGCGCAAGTCGCTCATCATGGGGCGCTTGTCGGGACGCTGCTCCACGCTTCGATTGAGCTGCGACAGGGCAATCACCGGGCATTGCAATTCTCTTGCCAGCATTTTTAAGCCGCGTGAAATCTCGCCCAGCTCTGTGGCTCGATTTTCTCCATCGCTGCTGGAGCCACTCATCAACTGTAAGTAATCGACCACGATCAGTCCCAGCTTGCCGCACTGGCGCGACAAGCGACGGGCATTGGCACGGAGTTCGCTGGAAGTCAAACCGGCAGATTCATCAATATGAAGAGAAATCGTACGCAATTTTTCAATCGCTTCCGTCAAACGCGGCCACTCTTCGTCGGTTAATTTGCCGGTACGCAAATGGCCCTGATCGATCCGACCAATTGAACCCACAATACGTACCGCGAGTTGAGCGGCGCCCATTTCCATCGAAAACACGGCGACTGGCAAACCTTCATTTAAGGCGACATGCTCAGCGATATTAATCGCCAATGCTGTTTTACCCATCGAAGGTCGAGCCGCCAGCACAATCAAATCACCAGCTTGAAACCCAGCCGTCATCCGGTCAAGGTCATAAAAACCTGTCGGGACACCCGTGACATCGTTGGGGTTGTCGGCCATCTCCTGAACCCGGTCGAGCAAATCGACGACCAGCGTGTCCATGGCCTGGAAACCCTGTTTGTTGCGCGCGCCCTCTTCACCAATGTTAAATATTTTTTGTTCGGCTTCATCCAGAATGGCAGCCACTGGCCGACCTTTTGGATTGAAGGCATTGGTCGAAATTTCGTCACTGGCTGTCACCAGTTTGCGAAGAACTGACCGTTCTCGAACGATCTCGGCGTAGCGGCGGATATTGCCGGCGCTGGGCACATACTGAGCCAGAGAATTGAGATAGGACAGCCCGCCGATCTCTTCAGCCTTGCCTAGATTCTGCAATTGCTCAAACACTGTGATCACATCAGCCGGCTTGGAGGCATTGACCAATGTGCCAATAGCCGTAAAAACCATACGGTGTTCGTAACGGTAGAAATCACGTTCAGACAACAAATCGCCAACACGGTCCCACGCATCGTTGTCGAGCAAGAGTCCGCCTAAAACGCTGGACTCAGCCTCAATCGAATGAGGTGGGATGCGCAGTTGCGCTACTTGGCGGTCTTGACCGAAGTCATCACCCACGGCAGAAAGTACGGCAGACATGAAGGTTTCCTTTGATACTTTGATGCTACGTCACCGCGGGTTCAGCGTCGAGTGAAATGCTGGGCACAATCCCTTGATAAGCTGTGCACAAACTGTGGAAATCAAGGGATAAATAGTGGCACCAATACAAAAGCCGCCTGGGTTTGCACCCTGGCGGCTTTTATTTAGGAGAAGCAGTTATTAAGCTGATTCGCCGTACACAGAGACAGTGATGTCAACAACCACATCGTGGTGAAGCGCCACACTGACGGTGCTGTCGCTAACGATCTTGATCGGACCATTAGGCATACGGATCTGAGCTTTGGCGATTTTGAAACCGTTCTTGTTCAGTTCTTCAGCGATGTCGGCGTTGGTCACGGAACCAAACAGACGACCATCAACACCAGCCTTTTGAGTCAACTTGCAGGTCGTGCCGGCAAGTTTTTCGCCCAAGGCTTGGCATTCAGCCAATTTGACAGCAGCCGCTTTTTCAAGCTCAACACGCTTAACTTCAAACTGCTGTTTAGCAGCTTCAGTTGCGCGACGAGCACGGCCAGAAGGGATCAGGAAATTGCGAGCGTAACCGTCTTTAACACGAACGATTTCACCGAGATTGCCAAGGTTCACGACCTTGTCGAGCAGAATGATTTGCATGGTCGTAATCCT
>SESB01000390.1_pt1 | contig 32286 bp, 34 predicted proteins | sample 3171441 | NCBI WGS metagenome assembly SESB01 (sample SAMN06051867, study PRJNA518727) | freshwater metagenome | biome: subpolar coniferous forest; feature: holomictic lake; material: water; isolation source: holomictic Lake 227, 6 m depth | place: Canada: near Kenora, Ontario | collected... | reverse complement strand
GTTTCCTGCAGCAATGAACATGGTAAAGTCTACAGCCAATTTTGAATCATCTTCAAAGACAACGCCGTCGCTTAGGAACTCTTTGATTTTTTTACCAAAACGCTTACCAATGTTATAGCTGGTGAACATTTTGTCCATCATGGCCAACGCACCTTTCCCCATCCTGGCTCCGGGCTCATCCATGGGAGCAAAGAAGGTCAGTTCAAAATTCTCTCTGAGTTTTTTGGCCTTCAAATAATTGTGAATATTAAACATCAGTTCGAAGGCAGGTCCACCACGAACTGCCGATTTATCCTTTGGATTACCTCCAAAACCAATGGCTATTTTACCGCTACCCTTTTTAACCAGTTCATCGATCTTATTTCGAATTTCAAGTGCCATTTCCGGTTTGGCACAGATTGACATGGTGTGTTCCATCCCTTTGTGCTGCATTTTTGCAGCACCAAAAGCAACCACCAGGTAATCAAATTCCAGAACATGGTTCTCACAAACCACCCGGCATTCTGTCGCATGAATTTCGGTAACCCTATCGATAATAACCTGAAAAGGATATTTTTTTTGAATATCTGATAGCGGAACTTTGACGTCATTGAACTCCTTCATATGAACAGGAATCCAGATGGATATGGGGTACAGGTATAAATAGTCGCGATCAGAAACCAGGGTGATCTCAAAGGCACCTTTTTTCTGCAGTGCAATTGCAGTTTGCACACCGGCAAAACCACCACCAAGAATAAGAACTTTCTTCATCTTCAGAAAGTGCCGATCACGGACTCAACGATCCTTGATGCTTCATCATAAGCAGCATGGATGGCTTCAGCAGCAATTGGAGATAATCCGGCTGTCATAACCGACATGTTCAGCAAGGCAACGTAGGTTTTTCCATCCGATTCCTCATAGACCGAAATCCGGTAAGGCATCAGAATTGAAACAATCCGTCCATCGTCCTGCGCAAGCATGCGACCCGAATAGTCAGGTTTGCAGATCTCGACAACGACAACAGGTAATACCTCTTTACCTGATTTGGCAAGCGATTGCTGAAGATTGTGAATCGCAGGATTCTGCCATCCTTGTTGATTTGCTGCTTCGATAAGCTTTTCAACTGTAACAGGTACATTGAAAGGGCTTGCTTTCTCGATGATTAACTGGTTTGAGTTCATGGCGATATTGTTTGTCTGGTTAATTCAGTTCTTTTGCAATGGCAATGGCTGCAATTGTACCATCCGCAACAGCCGTGGTAATCTGCCTGTATTTTTTACTGATCACATCACCCACAGCGTATATGCCGGGCATACTTGTCTGCATGTCTTCATTCGTCTTTATATAACCCCAGTTGTCCAACTCCAGTTTGTCCCGGAAAAGGTCGATATTTGGTTTCATTCCAATGAAAACAAACACCCCGTCGCTGGCCAGTTTGGAAACAGTTTTGGTTTTTAAATCTTCGACCTCCGTGATCATTTTATCTCCTTCCCGGACAAATGACCTGGGCTCATGAGAAAAAAGGATGCTGGTTTTGGGATTTGCGAACAGTTTCTCCTGTGCCTGCTTATTGGCAGTCAACGCATCGAACTGGTGAACCATGGTGATTTTACTGGCAAACCTGCTGATGAAGTCCGCCTCTTCAACGGCCGAGTTTCCTCCTCCGATCACCACAACCTCTTTATCTCCATAATATTTGGCGTCGCAGGTAGCACAATAGGAAATACCCTTTCCCTTCATCTCTTTTTCCCCTGGGATCCCCATCAGGTTGGGAGAGGTGCCGGTAGCAATGATGATCTTTTTTGCTCGTACTGTCTCGAATTCATCGATCACCACCTCTTTCTTTTCCAGGTCAATTTTTGTTACATCGACAGCAACCTTATAAATTGTACCGCATTGTTTGGTCTGCTCCGACATGTTGTGTGAAAGCATGTATCCAGGCTGGGGATCAATAAACCCGGGATAATTTGATACCTCATGTGTTGTTGACACCTGTCCACCGGGAAGTGCAATATCTATCAGCACCGTATTCACCTTTGCCTGGCAGAGGTATAACCCTGCGGTAAGTCCACCGGGACCAGCTCCGAGAATAAGCACATCAAATTCGGAAACGGTTGGCTTAATTGCTTTCTTTATTTCCAGTACCCTTTCCTTCGACAACATGCTGTCGAGTTGATGGATAATATCGCTTCGTTTGATGCCACCGGTTAAGGTGACAGGCAATTGCACCCCGTTGTCAAAAAACAACAACGTGGGGGAGGACCTCACTCCAAGGCTCTCGGCCAGCGGCTTATTTTGCTGGCGGAACATTTTGACAAACTTGATGTCTTTGCCATAAAGTGCGGCCAAACCTTCAAATTTAGGAGCCACAGCCTCACATGGAGGGCATTCGGTAGAATAAAAATCGAGAACGACTTTGCCCCCTGAAATAACCTCTTGTTCGAATTCTGCTGATGTAATTTCCTGCATTACTTTTTAATTTTTTATTGCGTCAACTGGATTGTGATTGTGTACTCTGTCTTTTACAAGCAAGGTTGAAGTATATGATTTTATGTGCTTGTTGAATAAAATATCATGTCCAAGGCAAAGCCCTACCGTTATTGTAAAATCAACGGATTCGTTGTTTAATTGTCCGGCCTGCGCCAGCGGGTTGCAGGATACTTTTTCTATATTACTCGTTGTGTTCACTTCCGATTGTTTAAACCCTCCGGTCGTGCAGGATACGGGATAAACCTTAAACCCTGATTCCCGGAAAATCGTTGTAACCAAGGCAGCCTCTATCTCCATTCCATAGCAATAGGCAATGCCAATCCGCTGAAATTTCATACTTTTTGAAAATTCAATCACCTCCTGTAAGCGTGACAAGGTTCCTGCCCTGCCATTATCAACCAGTTGGGCTGCCGCCTGGACGATTTTCATGTTTTCCGGAAGTTGATAAGTAAGTATCAATTCGTCATGATCAAACTTCTGCGCCTGACATGGTTCAGTATATCGGCAACTCCTGGTGTTACATTTTATACAATCCATTTTTCAGTTGTTATCCTCAAAGTAAGCGTCAAATCCCAACTCAAGCAATTCCTTTATCGGCCGGCAATCGGTTGAACAAACATTGCCTGTCCGGTTTTTTGCTACTGAACCACACCCGCCGCCGCAAGCCAGTTGCATGCTGCAGGTGAAACATTCTGCAATTGAAGTGACGTCCCGGTTTTCCCAGGCAGCGATCATATCATCTCTGCGGGATACCTCAGGGAAGAAAGTTCCCAGCGATTCATCCGTTTTCCCAACAGTAGCCGTACACGAATAGATTTGCCCGGTATAATCAAACGCCCATTCTGTTTTACACGCAGGACAGGCATCGAATAACGGGTCTGGCAGGCTGCCGTTTTCGGCCAGGAATTTTGAAATGGAATATGCAGGCTTATAAAATTCCAGGATATGCGGATGGCGCTTTACCAGCTGATAGATGGTTTCATAAAGTGAGATCCGGCTGAACAACTTTTCAGAAGTTGCCTGGCAGTGATGCAGTTCGTAATTTCTGCCAAGTTGTGTTTTGAAGAATGGATTTTTGGTCCAGCCTTTACCAATGGCAAATTGTGCCATTTCAGGAAGACCAGTAATGTTCTCCTTGTCAATCACCATGCGCAGGTTAACCGGCAATCCGGCCAGCAGGCAGGCGTCGATACCCTGCACGATTTTTTCAAAGGTTGCTCCGCCACCTTTCAGGAAACGACGTGCATCATGCACCCTGCCAATCCCGTCAAGGGTGACCTGGATTTCGCGGATATGCGCCAATTTCAGGATGTCGACATATTCAGCCAGTGAATAACCATTTGTCACAAAGCAAACTTCAAGGTTTGATTCATTGGCCAGTTTCAGCATGTAGACAACCAACCCTTTTTGTTTTGGTGAATTCAACAAGGGTTCTCCTCCAAAAACCGTCAGGTACTTTTTGCGTCCGGCAAACTCATGGTTGACGTAATGGAAGAAAGCATCAATGACCTCTGTTGTGAGTTCCTGCTTTGCGTTGGCATACTCATCCTGGTAACAATAGGTGCAGGCGAAATTGCAGCTGTAATTGGGGACGAAAAACAACTGTACTTCATCCTCATCACGGGTATCAATGAAATCAAGATACTTGCTCCGATACAGCCGTTCTTCCTCCTTCTCATCTACCAGGTAACCCTGCTCTTCAAGGTTTCCACGGAACTCATCAGCAATCTCTTTTCCGTCAAGCAGATCATGCACCATTTTCCCCTCGGCAGGATTTAAGATATCGGCGCTGCCGCTGAGCAGGTTAACGATGAAAAAGTTATCTGATCCTGCGATCCTGGAAAAAATATTGTGTTTGGAGTATATCATTGTTTAACAAATCTTAATCGTGACAACCCACAATGGTTTTCGACGTTTTGGCGCAACACTGTGCTACCTTTTTTGTTTCTGCCTTTGGAACTTTTACCTTTTTCTTAACTAGACTTTTCATTGTTTGAATTTTTAGAGTTTATATTAATTAGTACCTTTTTTCCCGGCAATGGTAAAACTGGCCACTTCTGCCTTTCCCTTGGCATAGGGGGCTGATTCTTCGATAATTTCAACCGAGGCAAAACCTGCCTTTTCCAGTTGTTGCATATACTCTGCACGGGTCACCGATCCGGCCCAGCATTCAGCCACTGCCACAGGATCATTCCTGTATTCATCTGCAATTGCAGTGGTGGCATAAATATCGCTGATCACAAACCTGCCGCCTTTTTTAAGGATTCGGTAGATTTCATTCCAGACAGACTGCTTGTCGGCAGCATGGTTCAGGGTGCAATTGGAGATTACCAGGTCCGCCACTTTATCAGGAAGTTCAAGCTTTTCAAGTTCACTTCTTACAAAACTGACATTTTTTACACCGAATTTCTCTGCATTGCGGCGGGCTTTCTCAAGCATACCATCGGAAATGTCTATTCCGTAAACAAATCCGCTTGTGCCAACCGATTCAGCCATGCGTAAAACATCCGTTCCACGACCACTGCCCAGGTCAACACACACCTCTCCGGTTTTGGGTTCAGCATAGTTGATCGCTCCACCGCAGGAAAGGCAACATTCCGATTCTGCCAGTTCGCTGTACCGGTTATTTATTTCTTTTATTTCCATGATATTGTGATTCATTCAAAGTTACACCTGATCTTCTTTCAAAGCTGTTTTTAAGACGATGCAAAAGTAAACAATAATTTTTATTAAATCGCATAAATATCACTAATTTTTTAACCGACGGCTAATTTTACTATTTTTACACAACCATGTCAGATTTCAGATTAAAAGTTTTTCACTCGGATGTCTGCTAGCCAGGTTTGCCAACATTTCTGCAAAATATAAACGGATTAATCTATTGATTTTTGAATTGATTTTGAATTTAATTCTAGAACAGGGACAAAGAATGGAAACAACAACAGCATTAATACTTATCGTCATTGGACTAATGGCCGGAGTTTTCGGCGGAATTTTTGGCATTGGTGGTGCCATCATCATGATTCCCGCCATGGTATATTTCCTGGGGGTTGATCAGCATACGGCCCAAGGCACCAGCCTTGCGGTGATGTTGCCTCCCATCGGGCTGTTTGCAGCCTACAACTATTATAAAGCCGGCCAGGTGAATATATGGTATGCCGTAATTATTGCAGTTTCCTTTATGATTGGCGGTTACGTTGGATCAAAGATCGCGTTGAACCTCCCGGAACATATCATGAAAAAAGTCTTTGGAATTTTCCTGATCATCATGGCATTAAAGCTTATCTTTTCAAAACAGGCTGGGGTGCCGGAGTAATTAATTAAATTGATTTTCAGGAACTTAAAGTAATTAAACCTTTTCCAATGCCTGCTTCAGGTCGCTGATGATATCCTCTGCGTTTTCAATTCCAACAGAGAACCTTACAAGGTCGTCGGTGATCCCTGCTTGCTCTTTGTTTTCTTTTGAAACGCCTGCATGGGTCATGGAGGCAGGATGCTGGATCAGTGTTTCCACTCCACCCAATGATACGGCCAAAACAGCAAGGTGAACATTATCCATCAGCTTTTTACCCGCTTCAAAACCACCGGTCAGCCCGAAACTGATCATGGAGCCGGCGCCGGTCATTTGCCGCTTTGCAAGTTCGTACTGCGGATGCGATTTCAACCCGGGATACTTGATCCAGGCTACTTTGGGATGGGTTTCGAGAAAATCTGCCACTTTAACTGCATTCTCCTGGTTCCGGTCAACGCGCAATGACAGGGTTTTTACACCCCGTAATACCAGGTAAGCCTGATGGGGGTCCATGTTGCATCCCATGTATACCATGCAATGTCTTATTTTCTTATATAGAACAGCTTCTTTCGTTATGATTATTCCACCCACAATGTCAGCATGACCATTGATGAATTTTGTTACGGAATGAAGAACGACATCTGCCCCGAGATCCAACGGCTTTTGAAGGTATGGAGTGCAAAATGTATTATCAACGACCAACAACAGGCCATGCTCTTTTGCGATTTTGGCACAAGCGGCAATGTCGGTGATCTCCATCGTCGGATTTGCAGGTGTTTCAATGTATAGGACCTTGCTGTTTGGCCGGATCGCTTTTTTGATCTCCTCAACATCGGCCGTATTTACAAATGAGGCCTCAACATGAAAACGGCCGAAATCCTGTTCCAGGACACCCCTTGCTGGTCCATAAACCGCGTCGGTACTGATGATATGATCTCCTCCATTCAGCAGTGCCATGTAAATTGTTGTGATGGCGCCCATTCCTGATCCGGTAGCGATACCTCCATATCCGTTTTCCAGGGCGGCAAGATTTTCTTCCAGGGCATGGATCGTCGGGTTTGCAATCCTCGTATAAATATAGCCATCGCTGGCGCCTGAAAAACAATCAGCCCCATGCTGGGCGCTTTTAAACCGGAAGGTGGAAGTTTGATAAATGGGAACGGTCGCACTTCCGAATTGATCATCGATTTCCCCGGCATGAATGAGTTTGGTGTCGAAACCAGCATCTTTTAAATCCATTTTTTTTATTTTAGAGTTTGAAATTTCACGAAATCACTGGCCTTTTTTCTTTCAACAGAGATAGCACTATTGATGCAGGATGTGATCGTCATATTCTATCATTGCAAAAGTAGTGAACATATGTTCGCAATACATTAACTTTGCAAAAAAAAATATGCCTGACCAACTCGTTACCTCAATCTCCATACTCAGCAATTCAGGGTTGTTTTCCCAAAGCACCTGAACTCAAATGGAGCCTTTTTTGGCGGCGAGGTCATGCAATGGCTTGATGACGCTGCGTTTATTACGGCAACGCGCTACACCCGTCAACGGATGATCACCGTAAAAATTGAACATGTTCGTTTCCTGAAGCCAATTTTGCCTAATACCATAGTGGAAATAACCGGCACAATTTCAAAAGCCGGGAACATCAAACTGTATATCAAAATAGAGGTGTATTCAGAAGATATGTATTCCCAACACCGGGAAAAAGCAATAGAGGCTGACTTCGTGTTTGCTTCGTGCAACGCTGATTTATCAACTATTCCTCTGAAGATTCCTAAAGTTGCTTTTCAAACTTTTTAACAACATTTGCAACAACAACCCATGAAACCAGGATCAGGACGGGCCAGCTAAAAAACCAAATAATTTCAGTTATCATCAGGTCAATTTTTAATAAATATGAGATTCCGTTTTCATTTCCTCGATATCGATCTTTTTGTTGTCGATCGACCGCCATGCATAAATGATATAGGCCAGAACAAATGGAACCAGGAGCGAAACATAACTCATGGCTACCAGGGTGTAATGGCTTGACGAACTGTTTTGAATGGTCAGGGAACTTTGCAAATCACGGGTTGAAGGGTAATATGCCGTGTTGTTGAAACCTGCAAGCAGCAAGAGTGAGAATACCGTGACGATCGTACCGATCCCGGCCGCCCAGATCCCTTTGGTGCTGCATTTGACAAAGCAGGTGATCGGACGGATAATGCCCATCAGCACCATAGCCACACCCAGCAGAAACAAGATCGCCACCACCGGCATATGGATCAGGTTGTGCAGATATTTATACGGTTCCATGGATACCATGGTGGTCTCAGGATTTACTGCAAATCCTGATGATAAAAGTAACCATATCGTAAAGGTGAGGAAGAAAACCACGAATGGAATGGCGTTATAAAGGAGCTGCTTTTTTACCCGTTCCATGATGGCCGCATTGTTTATACGGTTCATGAAATAGAGCAGGGCCAGTACCCGGGCCAGAAAGAAGACGGTTAATCCCAGCGTCAGGTTGTGCAGGTTCAATGCAGCTTCCAAACCATAGGCAGGGCCTGTCCATTCTGAAATGATTGGCATTTTCCCACCGGTCAGGTTTGTTAAATTCATTTTGTTTACAAGGAAATCAGAACCGGTAAAAAAGGTGGCGACAGCGGTGCCAATTAATACAGTTCCCAGTAATCCATTGACGAAAAGTAAAACTTCATAGGTTCGGTGCCCGAAGAAATTGTTGGGTTTCGAACGGTATTCGTACGAAACGGCCTGGACGACAAACGCAACCAGGATAAGCATCCACACCCAATAGGCACCTCCGAAACTGGTAGAATAGAAGAGGGGAAAGGAGGCAAAAAAAGCACCACCAAAGGTAACGAGGGTCGTAAAGGTGAATTCCCATTTCCTGCCGAGGAGATTGACCAAAACAGTCCGTTCATCTTCGGTTTTGCCAAGTGTATAGATAAGGGTTTGCCCTCCCTGGACAAACATCAGGAAAACCAGGATGGCTCCCAGCAATGAAACGATGATCCACCAGTATTCCTGCAAGGTGATATATGAAAATGTTTCGAACATAATTCAGTTTTTTAACGATTATTGAATAGTGGATGATCCTTCTTTAGACGGTCCTTTTTTGATCTGGGTAGTCATGATTTTTATCTCGGCAATCAACAACCCTGTAAAAATGACCGCGAACATCCAGAAGGTGATCTGCACCGACGATGATTTGATCTGAGAAACGGCGGCAATGGTAGGCAGGATATCCTGGATGACCCATGGCTGGCGGCCGACTTCAGCTACAACCCAGCCCAGCATGGAAGCTGTATAGCCAAGCGGAATTGTCCAGAGCGCTGTATATAAAATGAATCGTTTCGTTTCAATTTTATTTTTCAGAGTCAGCCATAATATGACAATGAACAAAACCAGGAAGTGGAATCCCAGACCAACCATGATCCTGAAGGAATAAAAGGAGGTTGGAACACTCGGAACCAGTTCATGAATATCGCGATTGGCGTAATAGCCGTAACCAAAATTTGGATAATTCTCTTCAAACCGCTTTAACGCAGCTGCAGAAAGGCTGTCATTTCCTGCTTTTTTCGCATCCTTATATTGTGCAAGTGAGTTAATGGCAATCCTGCCCCTCTCACTGCGTTCCTTATAAGACAGGATGTTGTGCTGCGGATTTCCATGTACCAGGTCCTTTATACCGGGTACGTATGCATTTGCATCCAGGAATGCCATATACGACAACATGTTTGGAATTTCAATTTTAAACAGGAAATCCTCTTTTTTATGTTCCCCCTGGGCTTTGTCTTTCTGCAGGATGCCGAATGCTGCCAGTGGTGCATTCTGCTGGCCGGTGTAAAGGTTTTCCATGGCAGCGAACTTCATGGGCTGATATTTTGCAACCGTCCTGGCAGAACCGTCACCGGTCAGGATGACAAAAATGATGGAGAGTAACCCAAAGACCCCGGCCACGATCATGCTGCGCTTTGCAAACAGTTGTTCCCTCTTTTTTATTAAAAACCATGCGCTGATCCCGATCACAAAGATTGCTGCCAGCACATATCCCTGCGACACGGTGTGCAGGAATTTGTTGATGGCCACCGGTGAAAACAAAACCTCCCAGAAATTCACCATCTCGTTGCGTACCGTATCCGGATTGAATTTCATCCCGGTAGGGTATTGCATCCATCCGTTTGCAACGAGGATCCAGAGTGCTGAAAGGTTGGAGCCAATAGCCACCAGCCATGTGGACAGGAGGTGGAAGGATTTACTTACCTTGTTCCAGCCAAAAAACATAACAGCGATGAAGGTGCTTTCCAGGAAAAAAGCCATGATCCCTTCGATGGCAAGCGGCGCACCGAATATGTCACCCACAAACCATGAATAGTTGGACCAGTTGGTGCCAAACTGGAACTCCATAATAAGTCCTGTAGCGACACCAATGGCAAAGTTAATGCCGAAGAGCGTCATCCAGAATTTGGTAATGCGCTTCCATTCCGGGTTTCCTGTCCTTACATAGAGGCTTTCCATGAAGGCCACGATGAAAGACAATCCCAGGGTAAGCGGCACAAAAATCCAATGATACATGGCAGTGAGCGCAAATTGTGCCCTTGACCAATCAACAAGAGAAAAATCAATGTGTTCCATAAAAGGGTTTTAAGTAATTCGTTTACTTTTGCAATGCATGGACAAAAGTAATAATATAACTGAACTTATGTTCATAAGTATTGTAATTTAGCCACAATATGCCACGACCTAAAAGAAAACGCAATGTAACGCATCCGCCCCAGATGGAGGGATTCAAACCTTTCGGTATCCCGATCTCTGACCTGGAACCTGTTATTCTTTTTTTTGAAGAATATGAGGCGATCCGCTTGTTGGATTATATGGGCATGACCCAATTACAGGCAGCCCAGGAGATGGCGGTTTCGCGTCCAACCCTGACAAGGATCTATGAAAAAGCCCGTCGGACAATTGCCGAGGCTTTTGTAGATGGTAAAGCCATATTTATCGGGGGGGGAGATTATCACACAGACGAGTTCTGGTATCGTTGTGAAGCATGTCACAAACTTTTGATCAGTTCAAAACAGATGCAATCCTGTTCCTTTTGTAACTCAGAAAATATCCGTAAACTATCCGATAAACCTGATGTTGTTGAGCATCAAAAGCACGAAGAGGAACCCGGGTTTTGTATTTGCCTGAATTGCAATACCAAGATCCCTCATCAACCTGGTGTCCCATGCCGGGAAAATTCGTGTCCGCAATGCGGAAAGAAAATGATCCGGGAAAACAGCTACCACCATCAACTCTATCTTAAGCAGGGCGGATTATCAGGTAAAGGTCAGTGAGCGTGCGAGTCACATCCTGCATGTTGCTCACAGGTTTTACCACCATCAGTGACTTTACCATTCAGATAATTGACAATAACTTCATCAGCAAGTCCTGAACAACCACGAATAACCTCAATACCTTCGGTATACAGGTGATGAATTGCACCACCGCCGATATTTCCGGCAAGCATCAGTGTAACTCCTTCACTGGCCAGAACTGCTCCGATCCCTGATTTACAGCCACACCCTTCCTCTCCTTTGATAACGGTACGATTCACTATCTGGTTTTCGGGGTTGATGGTATATACTGCATAATTTTCAGAATGGCCAAAATGTTCATTTACATATCCATTGTGAAATGGGATCGCGATTTTCATGGTTGGGTAGTTTTAAATTGTCTGTTAGATGTGCAAAAATAGTCAATATTTAACAGTTATGAACAAATGTTCATTAATTTTATTCTGTTATTTATTGTTCACCTATTCTTTCACTTAGGTGTTTTGACCTCCGACAGTTTACAATGAAAAAGTACCAGGGCTATTTGGTTGATCAGTTTGTCAGTTCTGGGCTGTTGGTTTTAAAAGTAAGGATTGAATTTGCTGAATATACTCTTCCTTACTGGACATACCGACTGCCATCTGTGGTTTTCCGTTTGCAGGAACATAAAGAATGGCCGGGATCGACTGGATGTTAAACATTTGTGCCAGTTCCTTTTCCTGGTCAATGTTGACTTTATAAAAAACAACTTTACCCTTATATTGCATTGCAAGGTCTTCCATAATCGGAGCGACCATTTTACAAGGTCGGCACCAATCGGCATAAAAATCAATGATACAGGGTTGGGTTCCTGCATAAATCCATTCTGTCGGAGTTTTTTGGTTGTCATAAACCAATGTCCTGAACATTTCGGTGCTGATTTGATTGACGGCACCTTCCTTAAGCCCGGAAGCGGCGGTTTCCTTTTTATCGCCACCAACGCTGCTACATGATACGAGTGCAACCATAAAAAGGACAACTGCTAAAAATGAATATTTTTTCATAATGAGATGAGATTTAGTTTCGGTGCAAAGGTAAAATCAATTTTAGAATAAATCGCATAAGTATCACTATTTTTATTAATTTTGTAAAATAATTCGGTTACTCGTATGAAAATTCAATTTGCCCTGCTTGAAATCAAATCGTTCGATTCAGATGAAGCATGTCTGAAATTAATTGCAGACCAGAAATGGGCTGATGGGTATACTTGCCGAAGATGCGGCAACACGAATTATTGTGGCGGGAAGACCTCTTTTTCCAGACGTTGTACCCGATGTAAGCGCGAGGAGTCGGCTACCTCACATACAATATTTCATCATTGTCGGATTGCACTTCCTGAGGCTTTTAAGATCATGTATAAGGTATGCAAGGATCCTGGAATATCCAGCTACGAACTTTCCCGGCAGATGGAACTCCGCCAGATGACCTGCTGGAAATTGAAAAGTAAGCTAGCGGAATGTATCAGGGAAAGGGGGGAAATCGATATTTTATTTAATGGAGAGCCTTCTCAATCTCATCCTTCAACCCTGATTTGAACCTTGACGGATTACTTAGACCATTGCTGAAGGCAAAATGTGTCAGATCATTTTTATTCTCCTTGCCGTTTGATAATTTCACGACAAATAATGCCTGGGCATTGATGTCAAAACGTGCAACAGTTTTCGCCTGTGATTTATCATCTGTGTTGATGATCTGAAACTTAATCGTTCCATCCTTTATTTCTTTGGCAAAACTGCTCTGCATCAATCGCCGGGTGTTGTCTTCGATCGATTGATCAATCGGACAGCGTTCTGTCGGATGAAAATAATAAACTTCAACCCGGGGCTTTAACGTGGTTGACTTCACCTGGGAAAATCCATTGGCTATGCCTGCAGCAAAAACCAGGACAATAAGGATAAATTTGATTTTTAACATATTGCTTATAGACTAATTCTGCGGTCCAACTCTTTCAATAAATAATCCTTTGTTTTAACTCCGGTAATCCGCTTAACCTCCCTGCCATTCTGGAACAGGATCATGGTAGGGATGCTGCGGATTGCAAATTTGGCAGCTGTGCCTTTTTGCTCGTCAACATTGATTTTGGCAATGGTATATTTTCCGTTCGCCCCCTCGGCAACCTCATTCAGCACAGGAATCATCATTTTACAGGGAACACACCATGAAGCCCAGAAATCGACCAGCACCGTACCTGTCTTAATTTTGTTCTGAAAATTTGAATCAGTCAGGATTTTAACCTTCTCACTGTCTTTGACATCCTTCAGATTCTTCATCTGCTTCCTGGCATTCAGGATTATCAGGCCTGCCAGACCGGCCAAGACTCCAACTACAATAATTGCTATCCACATAATAAATCATTTTTGTGGCAGCAAAGATAATAATAAAAATCAATTGGTGATATTTAAACGATTCAAAAAAAGAGTGCAGGAATGTCCCGCACTCTATTATCTCCTTCTGCAGCGCAATTATTTCATTACAACAATTTTCATGAACTCAGTTTTACCATCAACATTCATGGCACAGATGTATGTTCCGGAAGTTACCTTGCTGGTATAAAATTCTTCCTTGTACTCACCGGGTTGTAAATTGTTGTTGATTAGCGTAGTAACATGTTTGCCATTCAAATCCAGGATTTCAATTTTAACCTTTCCCGCCTTACTGATGTGAAAAGGGATGTTGGTCATAAAAGTACTCGGATTCGGATAGTTTTGAAGCAGCTGGTTTTTTGCCGGGATATTCCCATTTATGGGTTTAATTCCCAAAGGATTGTAACCATGGGGGCCCGGGCCGGCAGGAGTATAACCATGACAAACAGTGCATGTTTTAAGTGTTCCTGAGAAGCCCTGTAGGGCGATGTTCTGGACATTGTCCTCAGGCCTTGAAGATGGTAAAATGGCATGGGGTGAACTGTGACACGTACTGCAAAAAAGGCCACCGTGCCCTTTTGATTGACGGAACAGTAAGCCAGGCTCTTCTGCATAATTCGGGCCATGGCAGTTCGTTGCACCACAGGATGGTTCCTGCAGCCAGGGGTTCCGGCCATTTTCAATAGTATTTCCAACATTGGAAACGCTGCCATGGCAATCCTGGCATTTGTTCACAACCCCGCCTGAACTGTGCATGGTGTCCCTCCAGCACTGGGTGTTTGGCCCGGGATGGCATTTGTAACAGTCAGCGATGGTTCCGGTATTTATAAAACCACCATGTTTCTGATGAATCGCCTGTGAAAAAGGAGGTGTCCCGGATGTTCCGGGCATTCCAAGAGCATTGTCTGAGTGACAGTTGGCGCACAGAATCGGTTTATTGGCGATATTGAAACCGGAAACCTGCTCATGTGCCTGTAAAATTGCCATTTCGCTGGCATGACAGCCCGAACTTACACAATTGATCTCATGTGAAATAGGGATCACGCTTTGTGTTGAACCAATCTGGGTGCCGCCTGAAGTAAAAGCTTTTATCAGAGTAAGCTGGTAAGGGGTAGAAGTTGTGAGTGCAGCGTCAGGATAGGCAGTAATGGGAATGCCTGTGGCGTAATGGTAATTGATGGTGTCAGCATTCAGCATGGTACCGGTTAACCCAAAGCCTGCAAGACCAACATTCGGTGCGAGGGTGACCCCGAATAAATGCTGGGCATAGGTCCAGAAATTGGTTTTACCTACGGAATATGTATTACCGGGAATTTCATATGTGACATACATTCCGCTCGAATGGGGCATTACGATTGGCAATGCGGTTGAACTGCCTTGCTGGATGATGTGAACTTTCTGGTTGTTGTAAGGAGGTAGAATGCACATGTTGGTAAAATCCAGGTTTGCGCAATGCATGCCGAGGTCATTCCAGGCAATCACGATGTATTGAGCCGTCTCTGGTTTCGAAGGTTTCTCTGGTGTGAAAGAAACAAGCATCATGGGAAGGATAATACCCACGATGAACAAGGCTGATAATTTTTTCATAATGCCTGAATTTAATGACTGTTTAATTGTTATAAAATTAACAAATATTTGTTAAAAAGAGCCATAATATTATTTTTCTTTCCAAATACCACTGCAGATTTCCGAATTGGAAGTCGTTATGAAAAAAGCTCAGCGGGAGAATCCAGGATGATGCAACTGAGAACAGTTGAATAATGGATAGGGGAGGGTTTCAGTGATCTTTCCAGGAATTCAATTTATCAAGAATCCATTTCATGGGAAAAAGCATCGAAACTCTTTCCTGGTAGGCCCGGTATTCATCTCCGAACTCCAGAATAAGTTTTTGTTCTTCGAGAAGGGTACCAATGATTACATAGATGCTCAGAATACAGTTAACTATTAAAAAAGTAACATCCAGGTTGGTTGCCCAGATTATTGGGAAAGTGGCTGCATAAAAAGGATGCCTTACAAAACCCAATATCCCGCTTGAATTGAGTTGTCCGGTCGTGTTAATGAGGTTGTGGGTTACTGATTCCTTAATCTGTTTCAACCCTAAGAAAGTTGACATATCATATTGCCGGGCACCGGTGTAGAATAAAAACAATCCTGCTCCCAGCAGTAGGAATCGAACCGGAAGGAGATAGCCTTCCCATGTAAAGAATGGTGTTTGCCGTATCGAATAAGTGTACAAAACGACCGGTATCAGTAAAACCAGGGCAACGATGTTATAGAATAACCGGTAGTACTTAAATAAGTCTCCAAGCTTCTTTTTTAGAAAATTGGTGATTTTCGGCGTTATCATTGCACTATGAATCGTGCAATAGCAAATCCATATTATGGCCAGGATTATATATTTCATTTGGTGAAGTCAGGCAAGGTAAAGGTATTGGTTTATTCCGTTGGCCCAGCATATATTATAATGTCAGTGTTTTTTAACAATCCAGTGAAAAAGGTCCATGACTTTTTTAACTATCTGATCCATACGGGTTTTTACTATCAACGGGAATTTAAAGGATCAGTTTTGGCAACTTTAGCTTGAACGACGGATCAATTCCCAGAACCGCAAGGTTATAAAGTGATCTTTTTCTCTACATCGGTGATGTTGCATCGAACGATAATTTGAGCATATCAATGCAACTCCTCCCGTTTCTGCAATCCCCTGCATAGCCATCCTGATGGGAGAGGGGGCCCTTTAAGCCACCGACTTTAATGCTTAGTTAACGCTTAGTGAACGCTATAAGCCGTAACTGTTAATAAAAGGTTGAAGAGAGGTTGGAAAATGTTAAACACCCCTTGGAGAATGTGAAACATAGGTTGGAAAATGTTAAACACCCCCTGGAGAATGTGAAACACGGGTTAGAGAACCTTAATGAAAATGAACAGCCGCGAACCGAAACCGGTACCAAACTGTTGATCTGCCGCATGCAGATGTTTGATGGAGGTGGCCGCACAACATTCTGATTGAATGATATTCAGGATTGTTTTTTTTGTAACAATCACCCCATTTTTATCTGAGAAAATAGCAGTTTGGTATAAGTTTTGCTATAAACAGGGTATGAGAACGAAAATACCCCCGCAGCCATGCACTCAACTGCCTCCTTTCCCTACCTGGTCGATTACCTGCTCGGCGATCTCGAAGAGGCCTCCAGGATCAGGATTGAATGCAGACGGGCGGATAATAAAAATCCCGCTGTCTCCGGGAACCTTGTCATCTTATCGGTAAACGGCTGTAACACCTCCTCCTCTTTTCTTCACCTGATGGAGCATCTCCGGGCACAAACCATGGATATGCTCCGCGAAAACCTTGGACAGGTCTCGGCGGGCGACACGGAGGCCTTTTTCGGCCTGCTGCAGCGCAGGCTCCGCAAAATCATACATGCCGTGGTGGTGATGAAGTTCCCCCTGCACGACGAAAACCGGCAGAACCGGGCCACCTGGGTGATGAAGATGGTTAATTGCCGCCTTGAGGGTGAACAGACCCAGGACAGGGTAACCATGGAAGAGGCAGTCGGTCTCACCCGCAGGCATGCATGGATCTATTACCTGGTGCTGAAGAAACTGGAAGAATGGCTCAACAGCCTTACCGGGGCCAGCCTCGGCATCATGGTTTTGTCGAAAGGGCTCTTTTCCGGAATGCCCAACCGGAAGTTCAGGCTTTCGTGCACAGTCTCCTTTTTTTGCGCCATGCTGCGCCTGCTTTGCGACCGGAACATTTTCGAGAACCCCAATATTTCAGAGTTGTGCAGAAGCATCGCGGCCGGCTGCTCCACTTCGCGACAGGAAAACCTGAGTCCTCACAGCCTCCGGAACCACTTCGACGACCCATCCCCTGAAACACTTGAAGAATTACTGGCTGAAGTGCACATTTGGGAGAAATATATCACAGGATTTCTCGAAAGACAGCGTGCAAAATTCCTGTAAATCATTTATTTACAAAAGGTGTATACACCATTTTACACTACCGGAGGCCTTCGGGACATTGTATATTTGCGACGATATTGTTTGTGCAAACAAAGTTCACCAGGCTGCGACAGCGGCCGTATTTAAAAACCTGTTAATCTTTAAAATCATGTCAAACACAAAAGACAATGTCCTCACCAGGACCTACAGCGGGAAATTCGGCAATCAGCTGGTTTTCCGTAACCGCGGTGATATGAGCATCATATCAAAACCGCAAAAAAAGAGTCTCAAATCAGCATCCGAATCGCAGTTGCAGGTGCGGCATAAATTTAAGATTGCAAGCCGCTGGGCGAAGGAGGCCCTCCAGGATCCGGCAACACTTGCATCGTATACTGCGATGGCTTCGGGGATGAAATCTCCTTACGTAATAGCTGTAACCAACTACCTCTGCCCGCCTGAGATAAAACAAATCATTACCTCGGGCTATACCGGTAATACCGGTGATACCATCCGTGTTGTCGTCGCAGGCGATTTCATGGTGACAGGGGTTCATGTCAGAATTAAAGATGCCTCCGGGGGCGATATCGAGCAGGGCCCCTGCACCGAAGACCTGTCGGCCGACTGCTGGGTATTCACCGCCGACAAGACGATCACCGGCATCAAGGGATTGACGGTAACCGCCGAGGCTTTTGATGTACCCAACCATGCAGGCAGCCTGCAGGTAACTCTCTGAAACATGGTTGCCGGATGCCGGCTCCGGCAACCTGCTTTTCATCTTCGACCATCTGTAACATATTCAATAAATTGCAATTGAAACCGGCCATGGAGTCAAAACAAACCATATCCGGAATTACACTGGCACAGGTCAATGTGGAGATCATCAACCTCAAGCAGGAGATGGTGATCCACAAGACCGGCAACCGGAAGGACTTTGAGAACCTTCAAACCGCGGCAAAAAAGAACTTCCTTGACGAGGAGAAATGCCGCCAACGTTTATAACGGATATTCAATTTTTCAAGGGTTGAGAAAGGGGTTGTACCAGAAATGGGGCAGCCCCTTTCGTTTTTACTTTCGGAGCCTGTTTGAAACCATGTTTTTCAGAACAATTTTGATTAGACTGCAGAAAAGGCCCTGTCAGAAACAGGTTCGGCCGTTTCATATTAAAATCCGAATAAGGCTTTCATATCCCAGAAATTACCCGCCCGCCCGGAACGCCTGCCATCCCATCAAGCCCTCCGGTAAATGACCGTCTCGATTCCCTTATATCCTGCAGGTTTTCTGCCGCCCAGCCCACAAGGCCACGCAGGTGGGGGATCAGGCTTGTTCCCCTACTGGTTAACCTGTATTCAACCCTTGGAGGGATCTGCGGATAGGCAGTCCGAAGCACCAGTCCATCTGCTTCCAACGTCTTCAATGTCACCGTAAGCATCTTTTGCGAAATGGTGCCAATCCATTTGTGAATCTCGTTAAACCGCATGACCTCTCCCTCCGCCAGAAGCAAAAGGATCAGTGCCGACCACTTGTCGCCGATGCGATCAACGACATTCCTGATCGGGCAATCTTCTGCAACTCCATATTTTTCAAATTTTTTTTCTATCATATGCTGTTGATAATGAGCGTTTGTAACCTCCGGGTAACCAGGGCACCTTTTCGTGCCTTCTTGTTTTGCAATCTGGTTGGTTGTATTTTTGACTCTCCAAAAGTAAGTTAAATACTTTTTGTAAGTAAATATTTAACCATAATTGTCACACTTTTTTTAAAAAGGATTAAAACATGAAAATCGGAGTAACAGGAGCGACGGGCCAGCTTGGTCGCATCGTCATTGAAAAATTAAAAGAAAAAATTGCTGCGGACAATATCGTTGCACTGGTCCGCACACCGGAAAAAGCTGCCGGGCTCGGAGTGGAGGCACGCCAGTTTGATTACGACCAGCCTGGCACCCTGGCAGGAGCGCTGCAGGGAATAGATAAGTTGCTGCTGATTTCGGCCAACGAGATCGGCAAGCGGGCTGCGCAACATATCCATGTGATTGAGGCAGCCAAGCAGGCAGGAGTGGGGCAGATCGTCTATACCAGCCTTCTCCGGGCCGATACCTCAACCCTGGGTTTGGCCGCTGAGCACGTGGCCACGGAAAAGGCGCTGTCCGAATCGGGGGTACCCTTCGTCATCATGCGCCATGGCTGGTATACGGAGAACAACCTGGGCATGCTTGCCGAGGTCGTTAAACATGGCGTCCTGATGGGCGCCGCGGGCGAAGGTAAAATTTCTTCAGCAGCCCGTGTCGATTATGCCGAAGCCGATGTGGCTGTTTTGACGGGTGAAGGCCATTCCGGCAAGGTTTACGAACTTGCCGGTGATGAAACCTACACCATGAACGATATTGCAGCAGTTCTTTCGGAAGTTTCCGGCAAACCCGTTGCGTATAAGAACCTCCCGGCTGCCGATTATGAAACGGCCCTTGTCGCCGCAGGACTGCCCGGGTTCGTGGCACAGTTGTATGCAGGATTCCATGTTTCGACCGAAAAGGGCGATCTATTCGACGACGGTCATCTGCTTTCGAAACTGATCGGAAGGCCAACGACCTCCCTCAAAACAGTGATCTCGATAACTTTATCCAACAAGTAACAAGGTCAGGATCTGCTTGTTTTAACACAGGTTTGCCAATAAACAGGGGAGGGCGGCTTAAAAGGCTGGCCTCCCTTGTTTATTTTCACCAATCGCTGCCGGGGCATCTGCCACTTTCGCTGCCACCGGAACTGAAATTTCAACAGGAAATAGTTTTATTTACCCAATATAGAGCCAAGTTGCCGGTGCAGACAGTAACTCGTGTTCTATATCAGGTAGTTACGAGTTCGGGGTACAAACGGGGAAGAAAAAATGAAATAAAGCCAAATACCCGTTCAGAAAGGAAATGAATCAATCGCGTATAATGGGACATTGACCAGCCAGCTTTCCTTTCGATAGTCTGGCATCGATGTTCTGACGGACATGGCAGGATTGAACTTTTCAAAAAACGATTTCAGGCTTTTTGCTTTCAGGTTTTCCTCTGCTTTTACTTCAATCGGAATGACACGATCGTTATTCTGGATGACAAAATCCACCTCTCCCCTGGAGGTATCTGGCCCACCTGGTTAAATTGAAATTAATGCCCAATATGACCCGTCATTCCCACACTTAAATCAAACACATTCGCAAATCAATTAAAAACTGGTGAAAGGATATTTCATCAGAGTGGCGTGCTATGTCAATTGCAGGGTGTCAAAAGCATATCAATTGAAAGTTGTCAACTTCCCTTTTGGGGTTTATTTATAGATAGGAATTAACCATTGTTTCTGTGATACCCCATAATCGTTCCGTGTCATCCGGCTTCATCTCCAGTTTTGGCAAATGTTTGATCTTTTTATAGGAATAGAGCACGCCCCTGCGATTATTAAAGGCAATGTCGTTCATTACGGTGAAAATATTCTCTGCCGATTTATAAACAGAAATCCCCATTACCAAATTAAGGACCTTTACAAGAGCCCTCATAGGCTGTGGCTCATTAGCAAGTATCTTTGTTTTAACCAGCCCGGGCATATAAAGATTTACGGGAACCGAATTCAGCTTGTTGAATTTACGGCTCCATAGATCCACCGACCATTGCCATCTTCCTAATCCCTTTGATCCTGAAAATCCCCTTTGCATGGTGAGGTCGTCAAAATCAGGCCTGACCCGGTTCAATCCAACAACGGAAAGAACCTGCGAGCCTTTTGTTTTCTCAAGTACATCCTGCAGTTTCCTTGTCATGAAAACCCTCGAAAGGAACCCTAGTGCATAATTCTTTTCAAATCCTTCACTGGTAATAATCCGTTCATTGGAAATGGCGTTGGCATTCAGGCAAAGCAAATCCAGTCGTTTATTATTTTCCAGGAATTCCAGGCATGCTTTTCTGGTTTCACCCAGTAATGAAAGATCAGCGACAATTGCACTGATCTTTTCGTTGCCGGTCATCACTTTCAATTCATTTACGGTCGTGTCACAACGTAAGGAGGAGCGACCAATGATCACAACTGCCCACCCCGCCTCAAGCAACTTCCTGGCTGTTGCCTTACCGATGCCGTCTGTAGCACCTGAGATCAATGCAATTTTCTGTTCCGTAATCATCCTTTCAGCTGTGCGATGGCGGTCGGCCATTCTTCCAGGTGCCAGATATTGATTATCTGACCGTTTTCTACCGTATGGATGTCAATGGACATTGTCTTAAACGACCGTGTACCATCAAGGTTCATACCCATAAAATCCCCTTTGGGAGAACCGCTGAATGTGCTGCGAACGATAACTTTATTTCCATCCTGCAGGATTTCCTGGGGTTCCCATTTCAGGTCCGGGATGAGTTTCCAGAAAAACTGGACCTGCCCTGTCAGGGCTGCCTTACCTTTGACCTCTTTGGCATTCTGCGACTGGAAATTATCGGATAATAAACTTCCCATGAAGGCAGCTACATCCGTATCCGGATTTACCGTCAGGCATTTGGTATAAAATGAGCTGACCAATTCTTTTAGATTTTCCATGTTTTGTTTTTTAGAATTTTGTGCAAATGTTTTACATTTGTTCCGGATATACAAGTAGTAATAAATATATTACATAGTATATGTTTGCATACTAATATTGAATATCAATAAGATAAAATGGAAATTTTTATTAAGGAACCTGAAAAAATGAGGGAAATGTTTGAACATTGCCCGATCAATTACACCATGAATAAAATAGGTGGGAAATGGAAGCCGGTCATCCTGCATCGGATTAAGGTGGGTATAAACCGGTTTGGTATCCTTCAGCGTGCTATCCCAATCATCAGTAAACAAATGCTGACATCCCAGCTTCGGGAACTGGAGGAGGACGGCTTTATAGTAAGGAAAATTTTTGCAGAAATTCCTCCCAGGGTGGAATATTCAATTTCACCGCTTGGAGAAACAGTTTTTCCGGTGCTCGATGCGATTGCCGAATGGGGTAAAGCGAGGATGGGGGAGGATTAACATCGGTTCACTGCCACAAAAATTGAAAGTACCAGGAATATGGTTGTTGCCGGAATATCTTTGTATTCCATTTTACGGATGTGGTAACCCTTGGCAAGGCCATGATCATTGCAATTCCACATGAAAGTTTCGTTGCCAATTTTTCTTCCGGAGGCAGCATATGCCAGTATCTATAATCAAATCAGCCAATCCAGCTCCTATAAATTTGCCGTACCTTTATTCAAATTTTCCAGGAAAGTGCAACGGTGATGACGGATTTCAGCATCAAAGGACAAATAGGGTCTTAAGACAGTTAGTATGGAACAGAAAAGTATTGTTTTTTCATCCGCAGCTGATTTAGCCGAAAACATCAGGTCGGGCAAATTGACTTCTCTGGAAGTTGTTACAGCTTTCTTTGAGCAGATAGACAAGTATAACCATGCCTATAATCCGGTGGTTACGCTTAACAGGGCTCAGGCACTAAACAGAGCAAGGGAAGCTGACGGTGCATTGCGTAAAGGCGAAACCTGGGGAAAACTCCATGGTTTACCCATCACCATAAAAGACAATTTTAAAACAAAAGGAATCCTAACCACGTCAGGTTATTTGCCCTTGAAGGATCATGTTCCTGCCGGGGATGCAGAGATTGTAAAGCTTCTATTGGCAGAAGGTTGCATCATTATCGGGAAAACGAACCTTTCCACACTTGCCATGGACATGCAGGCAGATAACCCTGTTTTTGGCAGAACCAACAATCCATGGGACATTTCAAAAACGAGCGGCGGAAGCAGCGGCGGTTGCGCCACAGCTTTGGCAACCGGGATGACACCTTTATCCTTTGGAAATGATTTGGCAGGTTCAATTCGTTTGCCGGCCAGCTTTTGCGGTGTTTATGGTTTCAGGCCCACATATGGCGTGGCATCGTTACAAGGAATTCAGACAGACCCTAAAGAAACAGTAAATGGTATAAGAGCTATGGCATGTGCCGGACCTTTGGCAAGGACAATTGAGGATCTGGAACTGGCACTAACCATCATAGCCAATCCTACCAACGAATTTCAAAGGCTTGTGCCTGTATCACGAAATTTTGATGTACCGGATATTAAAAAAATGAGAATTGCATGGACTGATGAGTTTGGCGGTATTCCCGTGGATCATGAAATAAAACGTTTGATAGGTGAATATACTGCAAGACTGGAAACTGCCGGCGCAACTGTAACAAAAGTTATTCCCGATATAGATTTCTATAAAGTCTGGAAAACCTGGGGAAGCATAGTCGGCATGCAGGGGGGATATCAAACCTCAAATTTTTCACGAAGACTGGGTTCCTTTTTTACCAAAGGAGTTCTAAAAGAGGTTCCCATGCATCAAAATATTGTCGGACCGATTTCGGTGGAAAAATACATGGCAGCCGCAGCGTTTCAGGATACCGTGATTACGCAAATAGAAAATTTCTTCAACGAATATGACGCCTGGATTTGCCCTGTCAGTTCCACAACAGCATTCAATCATCATAGGCCAAGTAAATCTTACGGGAACTTCAGTGTTTATAACGATCCCTTAATCGTAAATGAAAATAAAGTGCATTATTACATGGCGACACAGGCCTATACAATACCATTCAGTGTTACTGAATCTCCCGTGCTGACTTTACCTATAGGAATGAGCGATAACCAGTTGCCGATTGGCGTTCAATTGGTCGGCAGGAGGTATGAGGATTTTAAATTATTGAAATTGGGAAAAACACTCAATAAGTTCACTGACAGGATTGAATATCCGTTAAGCAAGAACTGAAGAATAATCTCTGAAACACTGTATTAACCAGGATATCCTGTCACATTAATAAAGTTATAAAAGATAATCAACAAAAAAGTTGACTCAAAGTTAAATTCCGCTCCGACAGAGTGCTTATTTGACATCAACCTTGACCTCCGGTAAGAATAAACACGGATGTTTCGTGACTTTTAAGACCCTTTGTTGCCAGTTTCAACCCTGGAAGTTCGTTACTGGCTTTATAAGCACGTTTTGCGCAATTATCGCTGCAATATTGGGCGACAGTAACTCTGGCTGTAAACTATTTTCAACAAAACTGACAAATCTGTAATACCCTGGTATTTGTGCTTATTTTGTATTCAACAGTATAAATGTGTCAAGTTAATTCCCCGGTTATTGATCCGAAGTACAAATACTCACCAATATTATAATTGAGCCAAATCAAAAGGTACCGATTCATGCTGAACCATGCACCAGCGATACGTAAAGGGTTATAACAATAATAATTAAAAAAGCCCATATTTACCGGGCTTTACGTTACTTATACAGTTTTGGTTATATGTTCGTTTTGTGCCGGTTACTTGCCGATGCAGAACCTGCTGAAAATCGCCCCCAGAATCTCATCCGTCGTCACCTCGCCGGTGATCTCTCCAAGATGATACAGCGCACTGTGTAAATCAGTCGTCATCAGGTCGGGGGAGAGGCCCGCGGTGAGGCCGTCGCGCACGCAGATCACGGCATCAAGGGCACGCCGGAGCGCCTCGTAATGACGGCTGTTCGACACCAGGGTGTGATCCGAAACCCGCGTGTTCTCCACCACCTTCAGCAGGTGGGCCGCAATCTCGTGGATGTTCTCGCGGCGCTTGCCCGAGACAAAAATAGTGTCATACTCAACGAATTCCCTGAATCCCTTCGGCAATACCTTTAACTTGTCCATCTTGTTGCCGATCAGGATCATGGTGCGCGCATTGCCGGCAGTGAACTCCCTGAATTCGCCAATGGCTTCGCTTACATCGGCAAACGATTGCTGGGTGGCGTCGAAAACATAAAGGATGATACTGGCTTCGCTGATCTTCTCCCAGGTGCGTTCGATCCCGATGGTCTCTATCTGGTCCTCGGCGGCACGCAGACCGGCGGTATCGATAAACCGGAAGCTGTACCCTCCGATGACGATGGTATCCTCGATGGCATCGCGCGTGGTGCCCGGTATCTCGGAGACGATGGCCTTCTCCTCGTTGAGCAGTACGTTCAGCAGGGTCGACTTGCCCACGTTGGGCTTGCCGATGATGGCCACCGGGATGCCCGTCTTGATCACGTTGCCCAGGCTGAACGACTCTATCAGCGCCGACAACTCCGAGATGATGGAGGCCAGCAACTCCTTAAAGTCGCTGCGGTCGGCAAAGATCATATGCTCCTCGCTGAAGTCGAGCTCCAGCTCTACCAGCGCGGTGAAATCGATCAGCGACCGGCGCAGGGCATGGATCTTCCGTGAAAAGCCTCCCCGCATCTGCTGAATGGCAAGATCGTGCGATGAGGCGGAATGGGAGGCGATCAGGTCGGCTACCGCCTCGGCCTGCGAAAGGTCGAACTTCCGGTTCATAAAGGCCCTCAGGGTGAATTCGCCGGGGTTGGCCATCCGAAGTCCGCAGGAAAATAGCAGCTCAAGCACCTTTTGCTGGATATAGACCGAGCCGTGGCATGAAATTTCAATCACATCCTCGCCGGTGTAGGAGTGGGGCGACCTGAAAAGGCTTACCAGCACCTCGTCCAGGATCCCGGCCTCATTGCCAAGCGTCCCCAGGTGAATCGTATGTGATTGGGCCGTGCCGACGTCGAGTCCCTTTTCGGCCGGTTTGAAGATCTGCCCGATGACCCTGAACGAATCGGGTCCCGAAAGCCTGATCACGGCAATGGCGCCCATTCCCGGGGCTGTTGACAGGGCACAGATAGTGTCGGAGGCGGAGGTTATTCTCATAAACAGGGTTCTCAGTAATCTACAAAGTTTAGGAATTATCAGGGTTTAAACAAAATTATCACGAAAAAGTTTTCTTTTTTTTAAATCGGAGTATCTTTGGGACGGGAAATCGCGGATCGTGACACCGAACGCATGGATCACAGCCTGCAAGGGTTTACTGACAGTGCGTATGACTGAATTCGCAATGGATTTGCCAAGGGACAGGAGATTTAGTTAAAATTCTAATTGTTGTTTCATGAGTATTCTGGTTGACAAAGATTCAAAGGTAATTGTACAGGGCATCACGGGCCATGAGGGTTCGTTCCATGCCGGGCAGATGATCGAATATGGTACCAATATCGTCGGCGGCGTGACCCCCGGCAAAGGCGGGCAGATGCACCTTGACAGGCCTGTCTTCAACACGGTTTCCGATGCCGTCAAGGCTACGGGGGCCAATGTATCCATTATTTTTGTCCCGCCCCCCCTGGCGGCCGATGCCATCCTGGAGGCAGCCGATTCGGGGATCGAACTGATCGTCTGTATCACCGAAGGCATTCCCGTAAAGGATATGATTACCGTAAAAGAATACCTCCGCTGTCACGGCGTAAGGATGATCGGTCCAAACTGCCCCGGGATCATCACCCCGCCCAGTACCAAGATCGGCATCATGCCGGGATTTATCCACACGCCGGGCACTATCGGGATCGTCTCCCGCTCAGGGACCCTCTCGTACGAGGCAGTTGACCAGATCACCAAGGCCGGCCTTGGCCAGACGACCATGATCGGCGTGGGGGGCGACCCCATCCCGGGAACCACCATCGCCGAGGCGGTCCAGATGTTTATGGCCGACCCCGCCACCGAAGGGATCATCATGATCGGCGAGATCGGGGGAAATATGGAAACCGACGCCGGTTACTGGATCCAGCAGCACGGCACCAAGCCTGTGGTGAGTTTCATCGCGGGGGCTACTGCTCCTACAGGCCGCACCATGGGCCACGCGGGCGCAATCGTAGGGGGCGTATCCGATACAGCCGAGGCCAAAAAGGAGATCCTCAGGCAATGCGGCATTCACGTGGTGGATTCGCCGGCCGACCTGGGAGCCGCCATGGTGGAGGAGCTTGATAAACTTAAGAAGTAGGTTAATTCTTTTTCACATACTCGTAGGCCCCGGGGTCGGGCTGCGCATCGCGGCTGACGCCGAGGATATCATAAGGAACACCCAGTGCCGCGCCCTGGTTGATGGCAGGGGAGAGGCTGTCGATGCGGTAATCCTGTTTGGCCACATTCACAAACCGCGGATCCTTGTTGAAGATACAGTTGACAAACCTGGAGGCATGTCCTGCCAGTCGCGACTTCATCAGATCATGATCAAACGTACAGTTGAATGCAACGGCAGCAACCGAATCAAGGGTGATCTCATCGTCGTTTGAACCATAAATGATCGCATTTCCGAAGTACCCCTTCGAGAGCGGGTTTGTCAGCTGGTTTCCCAACGTGTCATAGGTGAAATTGGAAAGGTATACCGAGGCAACCCTCCTGACGGTGGAAAACCAGTTGTTGGAGATGGTCAGTTGCCTGAAATCGTAAGTGCCGCCATTGTCGACATACACGCACGATCCGCCGCAGTCGCCAAACACGCAATTCACGGAGGTTACCGACGATGCATAGGCATAGAGGCCGGCCGTGGTCATATTCCTTATAATCGAGTTGCTGAGGGTCAGCAAGGGCGCGCCCTGGCCGCCGAGCGAGTCGGCCGACAGGCCAAAGACGCCGTTTTTAATAAAGGTATAATTCAGAACATGATCTTTGCTGCCGGCATCAAGGTAAATACCTTCCCACTGACCCGGCAGGTCCTTGTAGAATGCGTCCAAACGATCACCCTGGAACCTGACGGGATGGTCAAGCGTGCCGGGAATTTTCAATGTTGACCCTGCCGCGATCTCCATCCAGGAACCTTTGTGCAAATAGACCCGGGTACCGGGCATGATGGTCAGGGTGGCCGGGCCGGACTTACCCCCCCCGACGATCAGCGAACCATAGATAACATGAGCCTTCACACTGTCCCAGGTGACACTGCTCTTCAGCGTCTCATTCCTGTGGAAAACGGCATTCCGACCCCAGGCAACCAGTTTCACCTGCTGGTGGCTGCCATTGGTGACAAACTGGATGGAATCGCTGACGACAAAGGGAATGTCGAGGTTATTGGGGTCGATGGTAACCCTGACAAAGATGAAGAGGCTGTCGCCGCCGGGAATTTCAACGTTGGTGGCGGGAATGGCAGTCGATCCGCTTACATTCAGCCGGTAACAGGAGTTTGGCCCGCCGGCAACACTGATGGAGGCTATGCTTACCTTGTTTTTATTGGGGTTGTGAACGACCAGCCGCTGGGTGACCGACCCTATGCTTGGAAAGACCGTATCAAAAAAAACAGTGTCGGTCGAAAAGGTAAGTTTCAACCCGGGACTGGTATCGACTTTATCATTTTTCCGGCAGGCAAACTGGACCAGCACCAGAAAACAAAATGCGGAGAGGGAAAACAGAATTCTGGAAAATCGCATGATAACAGTGGTTTAGCGCGTCAAAATTACGGAAAATTTAAGTTTTATTTAGACTAACGATGAAAACAGGGAATATTGTAACTTTGCAAATTGAATTTTATGACCTATATTTGAAAATTCAGGACACGCCGAAAAGTCACTTGTTTGCCATTCCCGTAATGGCGGCATGTGGCGGTATGATTGAAAAAAAGGCCTGTTTCAGACGCTTTTCAATCGCTGCAGATCGAAAAACATCCGGGGGTACCGTTATTGCAACGGGATCACCGCTATATTCTTTTTCTGTCCGCTGTGACGCACCAGGATACAAGTCCCGGATAGCCCGAAGAAACAAATAGTATCATATCAAAATCAACCGCAATGAGTTACATCAATTTTGATAAGAATCAGCTCGTAAATCTGGAATACTCGTTAAACCGTGAGGTTTTGCGATCAAACAGGGCCGGGTCCTATGCCAATTCAACCATTATCAATTGCAATACGCGCAAGTACCATGGCATGCTGGTGACCTCGCAGCCCGGCATCGACAATGAAAACCATGTGCTGCTCTCTTCGCTGGATGAAACGGTGATCCAGATGGAATCGGATTTCAACCTCGGGATTCATAAATACCCCGGCGGCATCTACAAGCCAAAGGGACATAAATATATCAGGGACTTTGTGACGGAGCCCTATCCGAAGATGACCTACAGGGTAGGCGGGGTGATCCTTACCAAGGAGATGGTCTTTACCACGCGCGAAGACAGGATGATCATCAAATACACCCTGGTGGAGGCTCATTCGCCTACGAAACTGAGGCTAACCCCGTTCCTTGCCTTCCGGAACATCCATGCCCTCAGCAGGGAGAACATCCTCGCCGATAAAAAATATGAAAAAGTACAGCAGGGGATAAAGGTTAGGATGTACCAGGGCTATACCGACCTGTTCATGCAAATCTCAAAACCCAATGAATATACCCATGTTCCCGACTGGTATTATAATATAGAGTACCAGGAGGAGATGGAGCGTGGTTTTGAATACCAGGAGGATCTTTATGTACCTGGATTTTTCGAATTTGAGATCAAACCCGGCGAAAGCGTATTTTTTGCCGCGGGGACAAAGGAGCTGAACACCACCTCGATGAAACGCACCTTTGACGCGGAGCTGGAGAAGAGGATCCCCCGGAACAACTTCACCAATTGCCTTACCAATGCAGCGCAGCAGTTTGTCGTGAAAAAGGGAAAGGGTACGGAGATAATCGCCGGGTTTCCCTGGTTTGGACGTTCGGGCCGCAGCACCTTTATATCGCTACCCGGGCTTACCCTTGTAAATGGTGATTTTGCCACCTTCAGGGCTGTCATCGACACCATGATCTCGGAGATGAAGGGCCCGCTGTTCCCCAACTTTGGCTGCGGCAGCAGGACAACCTATAATTCCTCGGATGCTTCCCTTTGGTTTTTCTGGGCTTTGCAGCAATATGCACTGTTTTCGGGCGAGAAGAAAGAGATCTGGCCAACCTATGGCAAAAAGATGAAGCTGATCCTCGAGGGTTACCGTAACGGCACCGACTTCAACATTCAAATGGATGCCGATGGGTTGATCTATGCCGGTGTTCCCGGGGTTGCCCTTACCTGGATGGATGCCATCGCCCACGGAAAGCCTGTTACACCGCGTATCGGGAAAACGGTCGAGGTGAATGCCTTATGGTATAATGCCATCATGTTCAGCCTGGAGATGGCCAGGATCGACGGAGATGTGGAATTTTGCAAGGAATGGGAAGATATTTCCTGCCTGATACCCGGATCGTTTTTCGAAACCTTCTGGAGTGCCGAAAAACGTTACCTGGCCGATTTTGTGGATGGTTCCTACAAGGACTGGACCGTCAGGCCCAACATGGTCATTGCGACATCACTTCCCTATTGCCCGGTAAGAGAGGAGATCCGCAAGGATGTGCTGAGCAGGGTCAAACAGGAGTTGCTCACCCCCCGGGGATTGCGGACTTTAACGCCGAAGAGCCCGGTTTACAAGGGGTCTTATTACGGCGATCCCGACACACGCGACCTGGCCTATCACCAGGGAACGGTAACCCCCTGGCTGCTTGGCCATTTTGTGGAGGGATACCTCAGGATTCACGGGAAAAGCGGGATATCCATGATCAAATCGCTGTATGAAGGATTTGAACCGGTGATGACGGAACATGGCATCGGCACGATCTCCGAACTTTATGACGGCGATCCGCCCCATACCGGCCGCGGAGCCATCTCGATGGCATGGTCGGTGGCGGAATTGCTACGTATCGACTATATGATCAGAAAGCAAGAGAAAGTATAGACCTCACTGCCTCATCACCGCCGATGTGAACCGGTGGATGTGGCCTGGTGGTCTTCATTATAAATTTTAAAAGAATGCGCGTACTGATGTTTGGTTGGGAATTCCCCCCGCATATTACCGGCGGACTGGGTACTGCCTGTTTCGGGCTGACAAAAGGTCTTGTGAAACATGGCGTAGAGGTAATATTCGTTGTTCCCAAAGCCTTTGGGGATGAAACCAAGGAGGGGTTCCGGCTGGTCAATGCCAGCGATGTCGTGTTGGACTTCAGTAAAACTGAAACCCGTGAATACTGGGACAAGATCCAGTTCATGGAGATCGGGTCGAACCTGGTGCCCTACCTTGACCCTGAAGAGTTTGAGAAGGTGGTCACCGCCGATCAGCTCACCTCCTCCGAGGAGCAGCATTCGGTATTTTCCAAACAATATACCTTTTCGGGAAAATACGGGCCGAATCTCATGGAGGAGGTGTCGCGCTACGCGCTGGTGGCCTCTTCCATCGCCGCCAACAATACATTCGATGTCATTCATGCCCACGACTGGCTTACCTATCCTGCAGGGATCACGGCCAAGAAGATCACCGGGAAGCCGCTGGTGGTGCATGTTCATGCCACCGAGTTTGACCGATCGGGCGAAAATGTAAACCAGCCGGTATATGATATTGAACGGCAGGGGATGACCGAGGCCGACCTGGTGATCACGGTCAGCAACCTCACGCGCCAGATCGTCATTGAAAAATATGGTATTCCTGCCGAAAAGGTGATCACCGTGCACAATGCCGTGGAACCTGTCGACAGGCCCGACCTCGAGGGCGTTACCAAGCATGTCAAAGAAAAGGTGGTGACCTTCCTGGGGAGGGTAACCTACCAGAAGGGACCCGATTATTTTGTCGAGGCGGCCTACAAGGTGCTGAAGCGCGACTCGAACGTGCGTTTTGTCATGGCTGGTTCGGGCGACCTGCTCAACCGCATGATCCGCAGGGTCGCCCAGCTTAAGATTGCCACCAAGTTCCATTTTACGGGATTCCTGGCCGGTCCGGAGGTCGACACCATGTTTGCCATGAGTGATGTTTATGTGATGCCATCCGTATCGGAGCCCTTCGGGATTTCTCCCCTGGAGGCCATGCGGTCGAACGTGCCGGTCGTAATCTCAAAGCAGTCGGGTGTGGCCGAAGTGCTGCAGCATGCGCTGAAGGTCGATTTCTGGGATATCGACGCACTTGCCGATGCCATTTACGGAATTCTTCACTATGAAGGGCTTAGCAAGATGTTCATC
>SESB01000389.1_pt1 | contig 32312 bp, 30 predicted proteins | sample 3171441 | NCBI WGS metagenome assembly SESB01 (sample SAMN06051867, study PRJNA518727) | freshwater metagenome | biome: subpolar coniferous forest; feature: holomictic lake; material: water; isolation source: holomictic Lake 227, 6 m depth | place: Canada: near Kenora, Ontario | collected... | reverse complement strand
CCCATATAGCATCTACGGTACCATCAATTGTTGGTGCTACAGAAGTTTTGTAAGAAAGCAACTCATTTGTACTTGAAGAAGTTGCAGGTGCAACAATCTGTGCAGTTTTTGTGCAATACACAAAAAATACAGTCACTGCAATGAAAAAAGAGAGAACAAAAGTGGTTTTCATATATGTCTGTTTAGTGTTAAAATTTAAAGACAAACAAATGTTCAAACTTTAAGCAGATACCTCAAATGATTGTTATCAGACAGTTTTATGACATAAGTCATATTAAAATCTCAACTTTCCTATACTAAAAGTTGACTATGGGGGGAGAAATCAACTGAAACACCTATAAACATTGAATAAATGTTTGAACATTTAAATTTAAGACAAAACCCTCTTTTTTTGAGTTTATTTGGCTGAAATCATACGAATCCTGAAAAATTGATGATTTTGTACAAAAAAAGCCCCCGAAAAATCGGGAGCCTGTCCTTAAATATAAAACACTAATGAAATTAACGAGCCTGAACTACTTTTTTAATACCGTAGCTTCTGTTCAAATTAAATCCAAGTGAGAAATTACCCAGTTTCATTTGATTCAAATTAGTACTTAACTGTGCAATATTTGATGCTGAAGATGCACTAGAAATAAAGAACTGAAAAATATGTCCACCTGTATCCCAATCATATCCCAGTGATAAAACATCTGGAACATAATTCACACCAGATGCAGATTCGTCTAACAAATTCTCATAACCATTCAACTGGCGTGTATACTCAAAAGTGATGGCAGTTTTATGAGATAATTTCATTCTACCTCCAATACCTAAAGAGAAAATATTATTGGTATTGTTAATTCCATAAGGAACATAGTTATAATGGATATAGGAAGGAATTAATTGTAAAGAAAAATTCTCACTGAATTTTCTTGCAATTAAAATCTGATGCAAGAATGACAATCTGTTCCAAGCCAGATCATCTGGACTAGGACCTTCAGATGCATCCCAATGCATTAATGAAAACCAAGAAATAGTGATAGGAATATTTTTCTTTCCGGTTTGTTGTTTCAATAATTTGAATTTAGCCCAAGTTTCAAACTGAGCATTTCCAGTTGCTGCAAAACCTGTATTCATCCAATCTGTAAATGAATAATCAAAAGACATATAGGTATTTGCAAATCCTGAATTCATACCAAATAACTGAGCCACATTGGTCCAGCCTTTTCCTTCTTTCCATAGATATCCAAAACGGTGACTGATCATAAATTGAAGGTTGCCTTTTCCAGTCATTTCAACACTTTGTAAATTAATAATCCGTGTTGATTTAAAAGTGGCAGTTGCAATGTTGTGCTTAACTGTTGAAGAGTCTTCTTTAACAAGATCTCCCAACAAGTCGCTTTGTGCATTTGCTTTTATGAAGAAGCAAAATGCAAGCATAAAATATAATAATGTTTTTTTCATGTTAAGGTTTTTATCCTGACTCAATTAGTTTAATTGAAATACAATTGCAGCATCGATTGGAGTATAATCTGCTAGTTTAGGTTTAACCAAACCAGGAATATCAATTGCATAATCTTCTGCCTTAATTTTAAAAGAACAATCAAATGTTACTGCTTTTCCTTTTACAGTCATTTTAACTGGCGCTTTAAAATCTTTAGTAACTCCATGCAATGTAACCTGACCTTCAGATGACATATTGTAAACACCGTCTTTGGTTAACTGATCTTTATTAAATCCTATTAATTTTCCTTTGAAAGTGGCGTTAGGAAACTTATTAGTGTGCAAATAATTCTCGTTGAAATGCTCTTCCAATAATGCATTATTAAAATGGAATGTTTTCATTGGCACTAATAAAGCCACTTCAGTTGTTTCAACTTTTAATACGGCAGTGCCTTCTTTACTTTGTGATGCATAATCTTTATGACTCAAATCTTTATTTGGATTGAAGTAGATATTTGCATCTCTGGTTTTATAGGTTTGTGCATTAATCAAATTAACCACCAGGATAAAAAAGAATGCGAATAGTGTGAGTTTTTTCATAAAATGTTTTTAAAATTTGTGGGTTATATTTTTTTTATTAAAGTGGTTGTGCTTGTGCGATCCAGGCTAAGAATGTAGCAGTTGTTGTGCCATCTAAACTAAGTGTACCACCTTTATGACCAGCAGCACCAGCACTTCCCATCATTTGAGATAGTTGATCTTTATCTGCTACCATTTTTGCATAGTCTAAATTTGGTCCTAGTCCACCATGACAAGCACTTCCTTTACAAACTTGCTTGTAAATTGGAACGATATTAGTTGTATAGGTAACTGGTCCAGTAATTGCTGGCGGCACATAGTTGTCTTTTGCACCCTGCGCAACCCAGGTTTTAATAATTTCTGCTTGTGCTGGAGTAAAGAAAATTCCTCCTTCACCAGGATGGTCTGCACCCTTCGCCATTTTATCAAAAATTGATGCTCTTGATTGTATTGTTCCAAAATAAATGGTGTCTTTGATAGCAAATGGAACTGCATTAGAAATTTTTCCATTGATATGACAACCACATGCACCTGAAGTAACAATTGGTACAATATCATCACGGAAAGAAATATTATCTAGTCCGTCTGCTGTTGGTTTGGTTATATCTTTATTGTTATTGTAACAAGAGAAGAATAGCAGCACACCGCCAATCACTCCCAGATATACTAATAATTTATTCATAAAATGATTTTTCTGGTTAGTATTATTTTACAATGATTTTTCCTGAATAAGTGTATTTGAAAATACCGGCACCATCAGTTCCATATTTCCAAACATCTGGAATATTGGGGTCACTGAAATACCAGGCTTTGATGATAGCTATATCTGATGGCCTTAAACCTCCATCACTCCAAGCCATATCACCTTGGTTTTTTGTAGCCCAAACTTTTGTACGAGGATTTGCTAATAAGATAGTAGTATCTACTCTGGATAATAAAGTGCTACTAGAGTTTAAATTATCCCCCTTCACATAAAACTTTTTACCTGCACCATCAGTATATACAATAGCACTATTTGATCTGATTGATTTTGGAGCGATGATATCTAAAAGTTGATCATCATAAGTATTTAATGGTCCACGTCCACTGATAGCAGAAACTGGAGTACCAAAGGTTGCATAAGGTCTGAAACTTGCATTTGCCAATGTATCGGTATAAAACTTGCGAACACTATCTTTATATGCAGCCCAAACGGAAGTTAATTTTGGTTCCTTTAACTGAGGATAAGTAGTAATTGCACCTGTTGTTTGATTCTGGAATAAGAAAGTAACAGAATCAGCAGTAGTTAATGGGCCTAATAAACCTTTTCTTGCCCATCCGCCTGCTGCGGTAGCCTCATTATGGCAGTTTCCAGAAGAACATCCAATACCAATTAAAGAAACAGCTGCTGGACGAAAATCAACCAATGTAGGATAATCTTTTGCACCATTTTTAATCCAGTTATAAATAATAGATTTTTCTGTAACGGTTAAATCCACACCATAATTAACGGGTGGCATTGCTTTATTTAAATCACTGGTAGTAACCATTTGAAATAATTGACTTCCCTCTGGATTTCCAGCAACTACCATGCTCTTTACACTTTCATATGTATCAAGTGTTGGTTTAACGCCTCCAACACCATGACATCCCGCAGAAACACAGTTATTCTTAATGATGCTTCTCACACTTTTAGATACTATAATATCATTAATGCCTGGATTCGCATCAGCAAAAGCAATAATAGTTGTATCATAATATGGTGAAAAAATAGTGGAATCAGGTTGATTCACTAATGATCTTGAAACAGTACTTGCATTTGTCCCGTCTTTTTTACACTGCACCAAGAACAGTGAGATTAAAACCATACTGACAAGACACAAGATGCCCTTTTGGTTGTAAACCGTTTTTTTCATACACTTAATTTTAATTTAATGATCTGTAGGAGTAGTGAATAGGTTTTTCAATTTTGCTCCAATAATAATTTAGGTGGGATCTAAATTTCGAAGTCAAAATTATAAGTGTAACTTTTACATTTAAATGACAACTGACACAGTTTTTTATGATTTTTATCAGCATTTTCTGTGTCTATTGTCATTCTTTTGGGATTTCGATAGTGTCAATTTTACATTTATTACAGATTATTCACAGCTTCAATAGAAAAAATGAAAAAGAAAATTATCTACTCAATCCTCGCAATCGTAGTGGTGGCGGTGATTTGGGTTGCTTTCAACAGAGAAAAAGCCACACAAATGGTAGTAGACCTTGGTATGGCATTGACTTCATCGGTTAAACATCGAAATCCATCTTCTGAGAAGGCAAAATTTGAAATGACAGCAGCAGCCTTTTCAAAAGCATTTAAAGACAATGCAGTAGAAGCAAACAAACTCTATATTAATCAGGCTGTATTAATAGAAGGAGACATTACAACTGTTGCTGGTGTAACTGTTACACTAAATAATATAGCATGCAATATCGATTCTACTGAAGTTGCTAAAATAAAAGATTTGAAAGTTGGATCAAAAGTAAAAATTCAAGGACTAGTAGTTGGCTATAACGACCTGATGGAAGAAATAGCTTTAGCACAATGTACTATTAAATAGGATTTAGTTTTTTTGCAAGCAATCGTCTGACCTGCCTTAACAAAATTAATATTTTGCTTAGGTAAGGTCAGTTTTGCATTTATAATACTCACTCCTATCACATTAATCATAATATTTCCAATTCACTTTTAACACACTGTAACCGAATTAACATTTGTTTTCGCCGATAATAAGTCCATGTAGCCTATTTGATATCTACCTTCCTTGCCAAAATCAGAAATATAACTACATGAAGAATCGTATTGTTTACATATTATTCATTCTATTTATCAACTTTCATGCAATAGCTCAAGATGGAATTTCCGAATCAAAATGGCAATCAAAACAATTATCAATTGATGGTGATGACAACGAATGGTCGCAACCCCACACTTTTTTTGATGCCCAAAGCGCATTAATGTTTTCAGTCTCAAATGATGCAAAGAATTTATACCTCTGCTTTTCTAACAACGACAGAATGAAAACTGGTAAAATGATGAAAGCAGGCTGGAGTATTGAATTATTTTCATCAGAAAAAAAAAGAAAGTTTGACGCTAGCATTATATTTCCAAAATCCATAGATCCTGGAATAAGTATGCGATCTGATTTCAATGCGGCCGTACAAATTTATAAATCAGAAATTGAAACTTTAAAAACAAAGGGATTCCAAACTAATAATCTTGAAATAAAATTATCGAACAACCAAGAAATAAACGTTGCTGTAGGGGCTGATTCATCTGAAAAAATAGTTTATGAAATAAAAATTCCATTAAAAGAATTGATGGAAGAAAATTTGATTCAATTAAATGAAATAATTACACTAGAACTAACTATAAATTCTTTAGAAAAGCCAAAGAACTCATCTTCCCAAGAAAGTAGCAGATCAAGTTTTAGCAGTGGAGGCGGAGGACGTGGTGGTCATGGTGGAATGGGTGGCGGAAGCCGTGGTGGTCATGGTGGTAGCTTTAATAAAGAAAATACTGGAGTTTATGACCGTTCTGGATTGTATGAAAAAGTAAGCTTCAAACAGAAAATCAAGTTGGTTAAACAATAGTTTTCCCAACTTGATTTAAATATGATAACTCCTATTAGAGTTTGTAAATTTTATTAATATCCGCTCGTATTCAAAATTGTTTTCTGCCATGGCAACCATTGCTGCGAAGCAATATAAGTACTGATTGATTTTTTGTATTGATTCTGCCCGTAGAAATACTTAAGCAAATCATTTGCCGGACCACTCAGTCTCACATTCGCACTCATTAACCCATCCATTAAATTTGGGGTTAGATTTTCATCAAAATAATTCATGCGTCTCAAAGCTGCAAATGCATTTCCCCTTGTTCTAAATTCGTACGAACTACTAGTTAGATTTACAAGTTCATCTGCAAATTGTTTCTTGCCAGTATACATATAAGCAATTTCCAGCCATCGCACTTTTACATGTTTACCCAAATTGCCTTCTACATTTTTTGTTACACTTAAATAGTTCGCCGTTTTACCTGAATTCAACGCTGTTAACTTTTGAAGCGATATTTCAACGATCTCATAAGAAGAATCAATTAGTAATTTGTCAAATTCCGGAACAAGTCCCATACTTATTGGATTCACATTTCTTAATGCTGATTTACGAACAGCTGCATCTTTGTCTTGCAACGCATCTTTAATGAGTTGAACACTCTGCATATCATTTGCCAATTGAGCAATTACTTCCGCACGAACTGCGAAGAATCTTTCACTTAAAAATGTAGCGTGTAAAATGGCTCTCTTTTTCTCTATATCAATTCCGCGCATTGCAACAATTGCATCATATCGATCCAACATATTTACAGATTTGCTTGCCTGCGATTCAAGCATTTCAAAGGGCTTATCAAACGTAAAGGATTTCAATATTTCATTTCCGGGATCAAAAAGTATATAATCAATTTTTTTTGAATCGGTATTCTGAATGTCTATGATCTCAGTTTGATCCTGTATAGTATACTGTTTTTTAAAACTAGTACCATCTTTGTAAAACACTTCAATCCAGATAGGCATTTTATATAACCCGTTTCTATACCCAGTAACATCCGTCAATGCTTGAGTTTGCTTTATTACTAAAGTTGTTTTATTTCCAGCATCATTATAACTGATATTATAATTAGGTTCCCCTCCTCTATTCAACCACTCAGTCCAAAACCAATCTAACTGCATCCCTGTTGTTTCTTCAAAAGCAATTAATAAATCATGGGTATCTACATTTTGGTACGCATGTTTTTCTAAATAGTGTTTAATGGCTTTATTATACACTTCTCTTCCTCCAACTACTTGCTTCAACATGTTTAATACAAATGCCCCCTTGCCATATACACGTGTACCACCACCTTCACTATGCGCTACTGCAAATCTGTTCTTTAGCGACTCATCAACAGAAGCGTTTTGTGCACCTCTTCTGGACCAGTTAAAATAATCTTCTCCAAATACTTCCCTTTCAAACATCTGATTATAGTAGGTTGCAAAACTTTCCTGCAGCCATTGATGTGCATCACTCAAAGCTGTTACACAATCTCCAAACCATTGATGCGCTAATTCATGCGCATTCACTCCCACATAATTTCTATCGATCAAGCCACGGGAGTCAACTGCATAAAAATCTCCATAAATGGTAGCTGTGGTATTTTCCATGGCACCGAACATATAATCTTGAACAGGAATTTGCGAATACGATTCCCAGGGATATTTTACTCCGATTTCTTTTTCAAAAAAATCAACCATTGCCTCACTATATTGATATACTGGTTCAACACGCTCCTTCCATTCGGGATAATAATAAAGATGCATAGGAACACCAGAAGCAGCATGTGTTTCTTTAATATCGTATTTGCCAATACCTAACATAATTAAATAGGGCGATTGAGGATGACTCATCGCATAGTTCCAGGTAATGGTGCCATCAGCATTTTCCTTCTTGTCAACTAATTTACCATTCGATAAAACTTTATAATCTTTATCGAAGGTTACACTCATTTCGGTGAGCAATTTATCATTTCGTTCATCATACATCGGGATCCAGTTTCTATTATCAATCTGTTCACCCTGACTCCATATTTGTTTTCTACTTAAATTGTTTTTATCATTCCAACCAATAAAATACAATCCTACTCTTGGTTTTGCCTCATAAGAAACGGTCATTTCATAAGCTGTATTCCAAACTAAAGCTTCATCAGGAAGAACTGTGATACCTACACTATCCGATTTGTATTTTACAGGTTTACCATTGAGACTGATTTCTTTTACTTGCATTTTTATAGCATCCAAAAAAAAGGATGATACTTTTGGCCTGAGCGAACTAAATTGATAGTCAACTCTTCCGATTACAATTCCCCTCGGGGCATCAAATGACAATGCTACTTTTATCTTACTAAAATCCAGTTGATGGTCTCTGGGAACAGCAGCAGCATCTTCTATAAAATTGGTAGTTCTTAGTTGTGCATTCAACATGAAAGCTGAAATAACAAAAATGGCAAGAATAAGAAATCGTTTCATGATATATTTTTTGGAAAGACCTAAGATACGGATTAATGATTTTTCCAAAGTTTGAAAATGACATATTGATTATTCTATTAATTGGATGTAAGTTTGAAATAGATTGAATTGATATGAGTATTACAAAATTCGAAGCACAAAAAAATTCTGTGAATTGGGGTATTATAGGTTGCGGTAATGTAACTGAATATAAAAGTGGCCCCGCATTTAATAGAGTTCCAAACTCATCATTAGTAGCAGTGATGCGCCGAGATGCAGAAAAGGCAAAAGATTATGCAAAAAGACATCAGGTACCTAAATGGTATCATCATGCAAATGATCTTATAAACGACCCTGATATTTCTGCCATTTATATTGCCACCCCGCCTAAATATCACGAGGAATATGCCATTGCAGCCATGCAAGCCGGGAAAGCAGTATATGTAGAAAAGCCTATGTCATTAGATGTTGCTTCCTGTTATAGAATGAAAGAATTTTCTGATCGATCAGGAATAAAATTATCTATTGCTCATTATAGAAGAGCATTGCCAATGTTTCTAAAAGTTAAAAGCTTAATTGATGAACATGTTATTGGAGATGTAAAATTAGTCAACATCAGAATGTTGCAGCCAGATCAGTCAGTAATGGTCGCTAAAACTTCAGAGAATTGGAGAGTAGATCCTAATATTTCTGGTGGGGGAATATTTTTTGATCTTGCCCCACATCAGTTAGATCTGGTTCATTATTTTTTTGGAAGCGCGGCATCTTATTTTGGTATAGCAACAAATCAGGCTGGCTTATACCAAGCTGAAGATATTGTATCAGGTAGTATGTTACTTGAGAATAATATTGTGTTTAACGGAGTATGGTGTTTTACAGTTCCGGAAAATGCAGAAGAAGATCTTTTTGAAATAATTGGATCAAAAGGCAAAATTAGCTTTCCGGTTTTCGGCAATACGATTGAAGTAGAAATAGAAGGTAATAAAGAACAAATAAGTTTTCCTAAAGAACCTCATATTCAACAACACATGATTGAAAAAATTGTTCAGTATTTTTTAGGCACAGCACCTAATCCTTGTTCTGCTGCTGATGCCATTCAATCCATGAAGTTGATGGAGAAATTTGTGTATGGAAAATAAACCAATATCTTGCACGAAATAGAAATGATGTCAACTAAAATAACGGTCAAGGATAATGGTTCTCTGAAGATTGAAGGAGATTTTGAAATTGTAGATAAAGACGGAAAGACTTACAACTTAGCGGGTAGAGAAGTTGTAAGTCTTTGTCGTTGTGGTTTAAGTAAGAACAAACCTTTCTGCGATGGCGCTCATAATGGACATTTTTTACACGAAGCCATTGCATTTGATTTGCCTCCTAAAAAAACAGCATAAGTTTTATAATATTTCAACTTTTGTCATTACATCACCACCTTTAATTTCATCGATAATTTCAACACCATCGATGACTCTTCCAAAGCATGTGTGTACACCATCTAAATGGCGGGTACCTGCTCTGTTATGGCAAATAAAGAATTGCGATCCGCCGGTATTGCGTCCACGATGTGCCATCGAAAGCACACCACGGTCATGCATTTGCTTCTCACCATTGGTTTCACATTGAATAGAATAACCTGGTCCACCTGCACCTGTTCCATCAGGGCAACCAGCCTGAACCATAAAATTTGGAATCACACGGTGAAAAGTAAGTCCATTATAAAAACCCTGCCTGATCAATTTTTTAAAGTTCGCAACTGCAATGGGTGCAGCATCATCGTATAGTTCAAAAGTCATTACTCCTTTTGCAGTATGAATTTTGCCCTGTGTAAGTTTTTCTTCGCTCATGATTAAATTTTTTGCGAAACTACAGATTTATCTGCTACCCTTAGCTTTGCAACACATACAAACAAGATCAATTTGAAGAAGAGAATAGAAATACTGCAATTTAATGATTGGGAGATTCAAGTATGGATTCCAGATCAAACAGATCTGCAATTGACTTACCAGAAACAGGAAAGTGAATCTGCTTTTCCCTTTTGGGCAAAACTTTGGCCCGCTGCATTTGCATTAACAGCATTCTTACAAGACCATCCAAATTGGATTATTAATAAAAAAGTACTGGAATTAGCGGCTGGATTGGGATTGCCTTCATTATATGCTTCCCATTTTGCCAGTTCTGTTCATTGTAGTGACTATAACACTTTAGCCGTAACCTTTATTAAAGAAAATATCGCATTGAATAAAATCACTAATGTTACTTGTTCAAAAATCGACTGGACCCAACTTCCAGATGAACTTGAATGGGAAGTGTTATTGATGAGTGATGTAAATTATAATCCATCAGATTTTGAAGTATTGTTACAAATGTTGCACCATTTCATTGCGATGGGTAAAACTATATTATTAAGTACCCCACAAAGGTTGGCTGGAAAAGATTTCATCACTTCGCTTTTGCCCTACTGCAAAGTGAATGAAGAAAGATGGCATGATGAAATTGCTATTAATGTATTGGTTTTAAAAAAATAATATTTCATTTGTACTTTCACGGCACTTAAAAAGCATTGTTTATATGGAGGGCGTAAAAAATATTATTTTTGATTTAGGTGGGGTATTATTAAATATCGATTTTTCGATTACAGAAAAGGCATTCATAGAATTGGGGGTTGATCAGTTTTCTGAAATGTTTACACAACACCATTCTAATGATTTGTTTGTACAATTAGAGACCGGGAAAATTAGTCCTGAAGAATTTTATGAGGCTTTTAGGAAGGGAACAGGAACTAATCTCAGTAATGAAAACATCAGAAACGCTTGGAATGCTCTTTTACTTGATTTTAGGCTCCCTTCACTTGCTTGGCTCGATACCATCAAAACTAAATACCGGATTTTTCTATTTTCCAATACCAATCAAATCCACCACGACGCTTTTATTGCTTCTTACAAAGAATTGACTGGCAATGCAGATTTTGATGCTTTTTTTGAAAAAGCCTATTATTCTCAAAATCTGGGGATGCGAAAACCAAATCCAGAGCCTTTTTTACACATTCTTAAGGAACAACAGCTGGAGGCAAGCGAAACTTTATTTATAGACGACACAATAAAAAACATTGAGATTGCCCAGAAATTGGGTTTAAAAACCATACATCTTCAGTGGCCACAAACACTACCCGAGCTTGATTTATAAAATGTGAATTAGCCTAAGGTTTAACTTCTTCAAATTCAATATAGTCTTTGTCTGACTTTGGTTTTGGAGCATGCTGAGGTTCAGCTGCAGTCTTTGCTTGCTGTTGCTGAAAGTTTTGCTGGTTCTGCATTTCCTGTATTTTCTCTCTCATCTGAGAGCTTGCTTTACCTACTGGAATTACCAATTCAAAAATAAGTTTATAGATAAGGTATACCACCAGGCCGTAAAAAATCAACTTGATCATAGAAAGCAAATATAGTCATCCCCATCACTGAATGATGTTAAAGAGATGAAAATCGGTACAGAAATCTATTTAAAGGTTAGGCCTTAGGATATACGGCGAAAAGCAGATTTGGAATTATTCGGTCATTTACATTACATTTGCATTGGAAATAATTAACAGAAGGGAACGGCTACCGTTCCCTTCTCCTTTTTACATACCCGAAGGAATTACCAATTCTGAGGGGTTCGTAGCAAAAAACTGCGGAAATTTTGAAAATGGAAGAAAGAATACAACAAATTGAAGCGCTGATTAATCAGTTACTCGCTGATGAGCCTTCTTATTTTTTAGTGAGTGTACGCATTAAGCCTACTAATAATATCAAAATATTTTTTGATGGTGACGAAGGAATATCCATTGAGAAATGTGTGAAATTCAATCGTGGGTTGTATAAAATGATTGAAGAAAAAGCCTGGTACCCTGAAGGCGATTTCTCATTAGAAATATCATCAGCCGGCATTGACGAGCCTTTGATATTGCACCGCCAGTATTTTAGAAATGTGGGAAGAGATTTAGAAATTGTTTTCACAGATGGTTCTACCAAAATTGGCACACTGATGGCAGTTACTGCAGAAGATATACTGATCCAGACCACGGAAGGAAAAGGAAAAAAAGCAGTGACACAACAAGTACTTGTACCATTTAATAATATAAAATCAACAACGGTTCAAATTAAATTTTAATCAGTTGCAGAAAATCTGCAGAGCGAAAAAAAAATTAAGTTATGGCTAGTATCAACCTGATTGAGGCATTCCAGGAATTCAAAGACGCTGAGAATATTGATCGTCCTACGATGATGAAAGTTGTAGAAGACGTTTTTAAAACTCTTTTGCGCAAAAAATTTGGAAGTGATGATAACTTCGACGTAATCGTAAACGCCGAAAAAGGAGATTTGGAAATCATTCGTCGTCGTATGATTGTAGACGATGGAGAAGTGCTGGATCCCTTGGCAGAAGTGGCTTACACGGATGCAGTTAAAATTGAACCCGATTTTGAAGTAGGTGAAGAACTATACGAAGAAATAGATATCCTGGATTTTGGACGTCGTGCTATTCTTGCAGCTAAACAAACTTTAGCAAGTCGTATCAGCGATTTGAAAAAGAATGTTTTGATCCAAAAATATGGTGCACGTGTTGGTGATATCATCAGCGCAGAAGTTTATCAAGTTTGGAAAAAAGAAGTGTTGCTATTGGATGAAGAAAGCAATGAATTGATCCTTCCAAAGTCAGAACAAATTCCTCAAGATTATTTCAAGAAGGGCGAAAATATCCGTGCTGTTGTTGCTAGAGTAGATCTTAAAAATAACAATCCGGTAATCATTCTTTCAAGAACTAGTCCGTTATTCCTTTCTAAATTACTTGAAATTGAAGTCCCTGAAATTTTTGATGGTTTAATCGCCATTAAGAAAATCGTTCGCGATCCAGGTGAAAGAGCAAAAGTGGCTGTTGAAAGCTACGATGATCGTATCGATCCGGTTGGTGCTTGCGTAGGTATGAAGGGAAGTCGTATTCACGGAATTGTACGTGAATTGAAAAATGAAAATATTGATGTGATCAACTTCACTACCAATATTCAATTGCTTATCCAAAGGTCTTTAACTCCTGCTAAGATTAGTTATATCGAACTAGATAATGATAAAAAACATGCAGAAGTTTATTTAAAGGCCGACCAGGTTTCTTTAGCCATTGGTCGCCGTGGAGTAAATATCAAATTGGCATGTGAATTAACAGGATATGAGATCGACGTCTTCCGTGAAGATGAAGAAGTAGTAGATGAATTTGATATCGATTTGGAAGAATTTAGCGATGAGATCGAAACATGGATCATTGACGAATTCAAACGTATTGGTTGTGATACTGCCAGAAGTGTTCTGAAATTATCTGCTGAAGAGCTAGAAAGAAGGACCGATTTGGAGAAAGAAACCATTGCGGAAGTACGTAAAGTATTGGAAGATGAGTTCAATACAGAAGAATAAGCAGCTTAATAGAAGCTATCTTTGTCTGAATCTTGATGAATATCAGGTTCATAAAAGATAGAAGATGTGATATATAAAAAACTAGGTTAGGCCTGGTTTTGTTGACTAAAAAAAACTGAATGTCAGAATTGAAATTACCAAGACTGTTAGCAGCCGCCAAAGAATTCAACATTGGTCAGGATACCCTGATCGAATTCCTGGTGAAGAAAGGATTTAGCCGCGACGACCTGAAACCTACAGCTAAGCTTACGGAAGACCATTACTATGCCTTGCAAGCAGAGTTCCTACAAGATAAGCAGGCCAAGAACAAGGCTGATCAGGTAGAAATACCTAAAGGAGCTCAAGCTGAGGCTAGAAAGAAAAAAGACGAAGAAGACATCTCTTTTACCAAGAAAGAAGAAAAACCTTCTCGTCCTGAACCCGTAAAAGTTGTGGAACCTCCAGTTGTTGTAGCTCCTGTTATTCCAGAACCAATAGTGGTTGTAGAAGTACCTGCAGCTCCAGTAATTGAAAAAATCGTAGCACCTGAAATTGCACCAATAGTTGCTGAAGTACAACAACCCATTATTGAAGTAACTGAGCAAATAGTAACTAAGATTGATGCACCTGAACTAGAGGGACCAAAAGTGTTGAATAAGATTGATCTTTCTTCAATCGATTCTTCCACAAGACCAAAAAAATCTGCTAAAAAAACGGAAGCTCCAGCACCAAAAGTGGCTGAGCCAAAAGCTCCTAAAGCACCAGTCGTTAATCCGGCTCCTGCCAAAAAGGAAGCAGTTATTCCTCCAGTGGCTCCAATTGTGGTACCTGAACCGGATCTATCTTCAGAAGCAGGTCCATTAATCGAAAATATTAGAGCAGATAAATTAGAAGGTCCTAAAATATTAGGTAAAATTAATTTACCGATCAATAGCGACACACGTCCTAAACCAATGGGCCGTGATGAAAAACGCAAACGTAAACGCATTCCGATTGATAAAAAACCAGACACTCCAAATACCGGTGCTGGAAACAATCAACAACAAGGTACTGGCGCTGCCAGTATTAGTGCGCCTTCCCGACCTTCAGGACCTAATCGTCCGATTGTTCCTGCTAATAATAGAGGTGGAAATAGTAGTCAGGGCAGCGGCGGATTTAACCGCGGAGCTGGTGGTGGTGGTGGAAACCGAGGCGGCAATCAAAGTAGAGACCGTAATGCACCTCCTCGCAGAGATGATAACAAAGAAATCGATCAAAAAGCAATTCAAGAAAAAATACGTGAAACACAGGCCAAATTATCTGGAACTGGTGGTCGCGGAAAGAGTTTAAAAGCCAAGTATCGCCGTGCAAAACGCGATGAAGCAGCTGAACATATGGGCGAAATGACTGAAGATAACAGACTACAGGTTACTGAGTTTGTTACCGTAAGTGAATTGTCGAACTTAATGGATGTTAGCTTCGCTGATGTGATCGGAAAATGTATGGGATTGGGTATCATGGTATCTATTAACCAACGTCTGGATGCAGAAGTAATTGAATTAGTAGCTAGCGAATTTGGATTTGAAGTAGAATTCATCGGATTAGAAGATAATGAGGAAATGGAAGATGATGATGACGATGAAGATGACATTGAAGCTGTTGAACGAGCTCCAATTGTTACCATCATGGGTCACGTCGATCACGGTAAAACTTCATTATTGGATTATATCCGTAATGCCAATGTAGTAGCTGGTGAGGCCGGAGGTATTACGCAACACATCGGGGCATATGAAGTAACCCTTCCCAATGGAAAAGCCATTACTTTCTTGGATACTCCGGGTCACGAAGCCTTTACGGCCATGCGTGCCCGTGGTGCTAAAGTAACCGATATCGCCATCATTGTGGTAGCTGCCGACGACGCAGTAATGCCTCAAACTAAAGAGGCCATCAGTCACGCTCAAGCAGCTGGTGTTCCAATGATTTTTGCGGTAAACAAGATTGATAAAGACGGAGCAAATCCGCAGAAAATATACGAACAGCTTTCTCAAATGAATATCCTGGTAGAAGCTTGGGGTGGTAAATTCCAAAACCAAGAATTATCTGCTAAGCAAGGATTGAATGTAGATCTGTTGTTAGAGAAAGTATTGTTGGAATCTGAGATTTTAGACTTGAAAGCAAATCCTGAAAGAGAAGCTACTGGTTCTATTATTGAAGCTTCATTGGATAAGGGTCGCGGTTATGTGGCTACTATCCTGGTACAAAATGGTACACTTCGACAAGGTGATCTGATCGTTTCTGGTCAGCATTACGGTCGTGTAAAAGCGATGTTTAACGAACGTAACCAACGTATCGATATCGCGCCTCCATCAACTCCTGTTGTGATCTTAGGATTGAATGGCGCACCTCAGGCTGGTGAGAAATTCAAAGTATTTGAAGACGAAGCCGATGCAAAAGAAGTAGCTACCAAGCGCGCTCAGATTATGCGTGAGCAAGGATTAAGAGCTAGAAAACACATTACTCTTGATGAGATTGGCCGTCGTTTAGCATTGGGTAACTTTAAAGAATTAAACATCATCATCAAAGGTGACGTGGACGGTTCTGTTGAGGCCTTAAGCGATTCATTACAGAAATTATCTACCGAAGAAATTGCGGTAAGAGTAGTACATAAAGCAGTAGGTCAGATCTCTGAATCAGACGTATTGTTAGCAACAGCTTCAGACGCGATCGTGATTGGATTTAACGTTCGTCCTTCAATGCAGGCTAATAAATTAGCTGATACAGAAGGTGTAGAAATTAAATTGTACTCTATTATCTACCAGGCAATCGACGAAGTGAAGAGTGCGATGGAAGGTATGCTGGAACCTAAATACCAGGAGAAAATTACCGCTAACGTGGAAGTTCGCGAAGTGTACAAATTCGATAAAGCTACCGTTGCAGGATGTTTCGTACTGGAAGGTAAGATCGCTCGTAACAGTAAGATCCGTATCATTCGTGATGGTATTGTGGAGTATCCAAGAGGTGAAGGTCAGGCAGCTGAATTGGGCAGCTTGAAACGCTTCAAGGATGATGTGAAAGATGTAGCTTCTAATACGGAGTGCGGATTAACCATCAAGAACTTCTCAGATTTACGCGTTGGTGATATAGTGGAGGCTTTCGAAGAAGAAGAAGTAAAACGTACTTTATAAGTTTGTTAAAAGCAGTTACAAATCAGGCCGTTCGCGGCCTGATTTGCTATTTTTGAATGATATTGCAATCTATGAAGCAGGTATTAATCGTTATTTTATTGGTAAGTGGATTCCTGAGTGCCCAAGCACAGACAAAAAGAATTGTGGCCGACAAGATCATTGCCCAGGTAGGAGATAAAATTATCCTTAGTTCAGATGTTTCCAATGCCCTCTCTGATATAAAAAGACAGGCTCAGGGGCAGGATAATGTTGTGATTCCAACTGAATGTCAAATTCTGGAAGGACAGCTAATCCAAAAAGCATTAATTCTTCAAGCTCAAAAGGATTCATTAACAGTGAGTGAAGATGAGATTGAAAATGAAATGGAGAATAAAATCCGCAAATACATTGCTTCTTATGGATCTAAAGAAGTGTTAGAAGAGATCGCTGGTAAAACGGTCTACCAAATGAAAGAAGATTTTAAAGACGCGATGAAAGAACAAAGACTTGCAGACCAAATGCGTAGTAAGATCGTTGACAATATTAAAATGACTCCCACTGAAGTAAAAGCCTTCTATAGTAAAACGCCAAAAGACAGTTTGCCGTTCTACGAAAGTGAGATGGAAATTAGTCAGCTTGTAATCCAGCCAAAAGCGAATAAGGATGTGGAAGAATATGTTTCAAAGCAATTATACGATTACAAAAAACAAGTAGAATCTGGAGCTAAAAAGTTTGAACAGTTAGTAAAATTCTATTCCGAAGATCCGGGTAAGGCAGAAAACGGAGGTCAATACAATTTGAATCGTAACGATAAAAATATGTGGGACCCAGCTTTCTTATCTGGTGCCTTTCGTTTGAAAGAAGGACAAATTTCAGGAATTATTAAGTCGAAATTCGGTTTACATATCATTCAAATGATCAGTCGTGCTGGTGATGATGCGGTGGTTCGTCATATTCTTAGAATCCCTCCAGTAGCGGATGAAGAAATCAATGAAGCAAAAACAAAACTTGATTCGATTAGAACCAAATTGATTGATGGAAGCTTAAGTTTTGGAGCTGCCGTAAGCAAATACAGTGATGATGATGGAAGTAAATTCAGTGCTGGTGCAGTTACAAGCAGAGATGGAAGTTCTTTTATCACTTTAGATCAGGTTGATAAGGATATGGTTATTGCATTAAAGGGCATGAAACCTGGAACTTATTCAACACCACAAGTATTTACTGATGAAAGAGGAAGTAAAAAAGTTCGGATTATCTTTTTGAAAAATAGAACAGAACCTCACCGTGAGAATTTAAAAGAAGATTATAACCGAATTGCTTCTAGGGCTTTAGACGGAAAGAAAAGTGAAATCCTAGAAAAATGGTTTAAAGAGCATATCCCTACTTATTATATATCAATTGACAAACAATACTCAAACTGTAAAAGTTTGGAAGATTGGTTAAAAGTAGCAATTGAGGATAAAAACTAATCACTTCAATAAAAAAGCCCTATCAAAAACGATAGGGCTTTTTTATGCCTTTTAAACAACTAGCTACCTTGTTTTCTAACATATTTAGTTAGTATCACAATGGTTTGTCCTTCTATCTTGCCTTCTATCTGTTCTGTGTTTTCTTCCACTAATCGGATGTTTTTTACAATGGTCCCCATTTTAGCATTTAAAGACGTTCCTTTCACATCCAGTGATTTGGTAAGAACGATAGTATCTCCAAGTTGTAAAATAGTACCATTTGAATCGCGATGTAAATTAACGCTAGCATCGTTTTCATGATCTCCTGTAGCTTTTGCCCAAGCTAAATTTTCGTCATCCAGGTATAACATATCAAGTTGATCAGAAGCCCAGCTTTCTGCCTTTAAGCGATTCAGAATGCGCCATGCAACAACCTGAACCCCTGGAACTTCGCTCCACATAGAAGTGCTTAAACAGTTCCAATGTGCTTGATCCAGCTCGGCTTTTTTATCAATTTGATTTTGACAAACCGAACAAACTGCGATACAGTTAGCCTCACTAGTTTTATCCTGAGGGGGCACTTCGTATACTTTAACTAACTGATCTGACCCACAGAGCTCGCATTTATGCTCACTTCTATTGAGTATAGTTTCTTCAAATTTCATATTTCTGATTGAGGGCGCAAGGTAAATAAAGTAATCGTGAAAATAAAAACCATTGGAATTCGTTAACTTTAATATGACTTTTTTTTAATCTACATTTTAAGATATGTTTTTGTTTATCAGTTTAAAATCCTCCTTCTTATTTGGAGGAAATATCTATTTACTCAACATTATTCAACAAGTCTTGAGTAAGTTGATCAATGTAAATACATTATCATTTGCAATCAAGATCATGATTGCAATGATCATTATACTGATTATAGCTATTTATGCCATGTTACACGATAAAAAGAAAAAGTATTTCAAATTACTCCTGATCAGAGCTAAACTAGAACCACTTATATCACAATTTATTATCGACGAGTCCCCGGCAACTGAAGAGCAATTAGAAGAACTAAGGCAAATAACTGATACAAGTTTGGCAAGACAATATATAGTTGATGAACTGATGAGAAGTAAACAAAACCATTCTGGAGAAGTTTCTGAAAGAATCGTTACTATCTACCTTGGACTGGATTTGAAAAAATATTCCCTGGAAAAGATCCATCCAAAAAATAATTGGCACGTAATCGCAAGGGGTATTCAGGAATTATATATGATGGAACAACAGGATGCTTACGAAGAAATTTATAAATATACAAACGCCTCTAATGAATACCTCCGTAATGAAGCTCAAATTGGGTTGATTCATTTAACAGGGTTTAAGGGGTTAGATTTTCTTGAAATGGTATTATACCCAATAACCAATTGGCAACAATTGAAATTGTTAGACCAATTAAAACGCTTCCCAAAAAAAGATGACTTCAGTTTTAATGTTCCTAAATGGATCAGTTCTGGAAACAATTCTGTAGTTGTATTTGCATTAAAACTCTGCTACGAGTACCAATTAATTCAATTAGTGGATGAAATCACTAAATGTCTTCAACATGAATCAGCAAATGTAAAAACTCAAGCGATAGAAACTTTGGTGCGTTTAGAAAATGACCAAACACCTAAAATTCTTTTGCAGTATTTCAATCAAGCTTCCCGTTCAGATCAATTACTTATACTAGATGCAATTAGCAAAATGGCCACTGAAGAAGATGCTGAAGCATTAATAAAAATATTAGACTACCCTGATAATTTGATCAAACTAAAAGCATCTATTGCATTATCAAAATGTTCAAATTCAGGCCTCCAATTAATCAGAGAAAAAAGTCTATCAAATCCTGAGCCTTTTCAACGTATTGTAAACCATATTCTATCTATAACATGATCTGGAAAATATTATTCGATATTTTATATTATACACTTACTTACGGAATTTTTCTGTACAGTTTGTTTTTGTCACTTTCTTTCATTTTTCTTGGACTTTATTCCATTGGAGAAACCAAAGATTATCTACACAAAAATAAATTCACTGACTATCGGTTATTGGCAAGTTCAGAACATGTTCCTTCAGTAAGTATTCTTGCCCCAGCTTATAATGAAGGAAAAACAATTGTAGAAAATGTAAAGTCCCTCCTTGCAATATTTTATACCAACTTAGAAATTATTGTGATCAATGATGGTAGTAAAGATGATAGCCTTGAAAGACTAATTAAAGAATACGATCTTGAATTATCTGATATTTTTGTGGACCCAATTTTACCGAACAAAGAAATAAGAGGTATTTATAAGAGTCGTAAAAAGATTTATAAAAAACTGATTGTTATAGATAAAGAAAATGGTGGAAAAGCAGATGCACTGAATGCTGGTATCAATATTTCATCAAAAGACTATTTTATTTGTATCGATGTAGATTGTATTTTGGAACAGGATGCGCTTCTTAAAATGGTTAAACCTTTTATGGAGCAAACCAACAAACGTGTGATTGCTACAGGTGGAGTAATTCGGGTAGCTAATTCTTGTGAGGTAGAGCAGGGTAAGATTTTGAAAGTTCGACTTGCAAAAGATTACTTACCTAGAATGCAAATTCTGGAATACATACGAGCTTTTATTTTAGGTAGAATGGCCTGGAGCAGATTGAATGGTTTATTGATTATTTCGGGTGCATTTGGTGCATTTGATAAAGAAATTGCCATTGCTGCTGGGGGATATAATGACAAAACTGTTGGGGAAGACATGGAACTAGTAGTTCGTATGCGTAGGTATATGGAAGAACAAAAATTAGACTATGTCATCCGATACATTCCAGATCCTTTGTGTTGGACAGAAGTTCCCAATAACTATGCCATCCTGGAACGTCAAAGAAACAGATGGTTTAGAGGAACATTTCAAACACTCAAATTACATAGGGTTATGTTCTTTAATCCAAAATATCGGATTTTGGGAATGGTAAGTTACCCCTATTGGTTTGTATTTGAATTATGTGCTCCCATTATTGAATTTTTTGGATTTTTTGCCTTTATCTGTTTTGCAGTTACTGGCTATATTGATTGGAGTTTCTTCTTTGTGTTTTTCTTTTTCATCATTTGTTTCGCATATCTCTATTCTTTATTTGCCATTTTAATGGAAGTGTATTCTTTTAATCAATATAAAAGAAGAGTTGATATATTTCGATTATTGTTAACTGCACTTAGTGAACCATTTTATTTTCATCCTTTTATAGTGTGGAGTGGAATCAGAGGTCTTGTAAAACTGATCATAAAAGAAAATAACTGGGGTGAAATGACAAGGCAGGGTTTTAGTAAGAGAACTAAAAAAATGCAAAGAGGGTCTTCATTAGCTCTTTCAAGAGTTACTTCCACATCAACAATAAAACGGCCGCTCAAAAAAAGAGAAGTAGACAACTCCGAATGGATATTTGCAGCTAAAATATTGCCCATCATTAATCGTATCATTTCATTCTTTTCATCAGCCATTAGATCTTTTCTGCCATTGGCATTGGTTTTTGGAATACTCATTTTAGTTGCGCGTGCTTTTGAATTTATTGCAGATTATTTTAAACATGGCGCAATTGCATCTTTTCCAACAGTATTCTTAATTTCTGTTTCTAAAGATTTCCTTTATTGGATAATAGCAATTTCAGTTTTATTTCCTGTTTATTTAATTGTTTATTTTATACATAAAAAAACTGCGGAGATTGTATTTATTTTTCTATCTATCGTATTATTATTAATACAGGTTTCTCTATCAGAATATTTCCTTACTACCCTGGTACCATTGGGATCTGATTTATGGGGTTATAGTGTAGCAGATATAAAACAAACAGTTGGAGCTGCTGGCGGTGTGCCAACTATATTAATTTTCGCTATCATTATTTTAATTCTGGTAACCATTTATTTATTTGTTTGGCTTCCCAAAAAAATGAAATTAAACGAGACTACTATTTTCGTTTTTATTTTTATTCTGGGTGCCGTTTTCATTACTCCAATTTCTAAGTCAATTACCAGATTGATGCCGGGTCAGGAATATGCTAACAATCTTACCCTTAACAAAACCTACTATTTTATAAATGCTAGTCTAAATCATTTTCTTCCTGCTGCCATTGACACTGATATTTATGCCGATAATTATCTCGGAGGATTTCAAAATGGTGCTAATGCAGCTGATCAGAAATTAGAAACTTTCACTTATGTGGATGAGAAAGCTTTTCCATTCTTACACAGTATTGATAGTACCAAAGATGTTTTGTCGCCTTTCTTTAATGTATCTGCCAAAGCTCCAAATATTGTAATTATTCTGGTAGAAGGTCTTGGTAGGGCTTTTACAAATAAGGGTGCATACCTGGGAAATTTCACACCAAATGTCGACTCCATCGCAAATAAGAGTTTATACTGGGAAAATTTCCTTAGCGAGGGTGGTAGAACATTTGCTGCACTTCCATCTATATTATCTTCCATAACTTTTGCAAAGAATGGCTTCAATGAGTTAGGAGAAAATATGCCCAAACATTTTTCTTTATTGAATCTGCTTCAACAAAACGGATACCGTACTTCATTCTATTATGGAGGCGATGCGCATTTCGATAACATGAATATTTTCCTAAATAAAAATGGCATTTCTGCAATCAAAGATGGTTCTACCTTCCCTGCAGGTGTTGCTAAAATGCCTCAATCTTCAAGTGGATTTAGTTGGGGTTATGGAGATAAGCAATTATTTGATCATTATTTAAATACAAATACAGATTCATCTAAACCAAGTATGAGCCTGATCCTAACTGTATCAACTCATAGTCCTTTTAAAATTAATGATCAGGAAAAGTATCTTCAAAAATTTGAGGAAAGAATGAATGAACTTCATTTTAATGAAACATTAAAGAGAGAATATCGCAACTATAGTTATCAATATGCCAGTATTCTTTATACTGATGAGAAGATTGGAGAATTTATTAGATCATATCAGAAAAGACCAGATTATAATAATACTGTTTTCTTAATCACAGGCGATCATCGGATGCCTGAAATTCCAATGAGCACTAAAATTGATAGATACCATGTTCCATTATTAATATACTCACCTTTATTAAAACGTACAGCTAAGTTCTCTTCTATTTCAACGCATTTTGATATAACACCAAGTTTATTAGCCTGGTTAAAACACAGCTACCATATGCAGGTTCCTGATATGGCAAGTTGGATGGGCAGTGGACTTGATACTAGCAGAGGATTCAGAAATACACATGCTTACCCGCTCATGCAAACCAAAACTGAGATAAATGATTATGTTCAGGGCAATTGGTTTATTAATTCAAATATACTTTATCGAATCAGTGATAAAATGGATTTGACACCTGAAGATGATGCAGCAAAAGCAAATGAGTTAAAGGCTAATTTTGAGCGATACAAATTTAAAAACAACCAATTCATTAATAATTTAAAAATACTACCTGATAGCTTACTATTACATTATTTACCTAAATGACTTTGATTGATATCTTGGTGATATTCATTTAGTATAGTTGTAACAATGGGTTGATATATTTCCCAGAAAGTAGCTTTTCGATCCATTGGGTCTCTTCTATTGTACATGAATTTTCTGAAATAAGGAACGAATTTTAAATACGCAGTGTTTAATTGGATTGGATTATCAGAAAAATCTGCAGAGAAATAAAAGAATTTATAGTCGGCGTTCTTATGAAGAGAAATGGCAGGAAAACTTGCAGGAATACCATTCTTTGCTAATAGTTGAGTACCATGATTATTGGTATTGATCACAAAATTGGCAATGGTGTGATTAATATTATTATTAGATTCTATGATATCAAACCAAAAAGTATAATAAAAACTTTCTGGCAACTTATATTTTTTTTGTCCTTCTTCATTTGCTTGTATTTCCGGGAACTCTTCTACCAGATCATTGTCTTTTTCTAAAATAACAATACGATCATCGGAATGCACAAAAACAATTCCGCCTTTTGTAAACGGCCATTTTCCTTGATTTTGTGCTTTGTAATTTCTAACAACCCATTTAGGTAATTCCTTATTTATGGAAGTATCAAATGAATCAAAATATCTTCCAATCCAACCTGTCCATCCAATTCCGAATAATTCTTGAAATTTTGAACTCACTAATTTAGGCGTAGGTGATCCAAGGCAGTTGAACTCACTAAGAATAAGCTTGTGCTTATTTTTCATCATTCCTAGAAATTCAATATCCTGTTCCGACATCCCGCCATAAATAATTCCAGAACGTTCTTTTTCATCACCTTTTGCATACCACTCGTTTCTATAAATTCCATAAGTATCAGTAAAGTAAGCCAGATCAGCGTCATCACTTAACCTATCTAATTGCTGCGTTGAAAACCGCTCTAATCCTTTTAATTCGAAATTTTTATTTTCTTCTGGAAAAAATCCAAAATAATCCTGAGAATGATTGTATAAATCTTTTTTTGTTTTACTATACTTTTCTTGCAGAAGTACCCAATCTAAGGAAACATGTTCCTGACCTTGTTTGGTTAAAACTGTTTTGTCCACCACAGCTATTACCATTTTTTTCTTTGGAAAAAAATTCCAGATAATAAACAACCATAGAGGCATTAAAAAAAGCAATAACAGAATAGTTCCAAGTACGTTTATGTTTTTATGGTAAGTGTCTGTAGCAGGCATGTAATAAATATTTGATGATATGTTGAACTGAAATTAAATGTTTCTGTTCAATAAGCGTTTAACCCTGATTACAAGTTCATTCAGACTGAATGGTTTAGTAATATAATCATCGGCTCCTAAGTCAAAAGCATTTAATATCACTTCTTCTTGTTCCATTGCAGATAAAATAATAATAGGAGTTTTCCATTTTAATTGCTGACGAACCATACTAACAACTTCTAACCCAGAAGCATAGGGCATCATCACATCGGCTATAATCATATCCGGACGTAATCTTATAATTTCTTTCATTGTTTCACGTCCATCAGGTGTTGTAAAAACTTCATAACCCTCTTTAATAAGTTTCAACTCAATCGTTTTTAACAACATAACATTATCTTCTGCAACAAGTATTTTCATGGCCCAATTATCTGTTTAAGTTTGAAAATATTTACAAACTGTCTTTTATCTTTTTTATCTCTTGTAACAGCTGAGTATCTAAGAGAAGTAGTTTTTCTTTTAGTTGTGCTAATATTTCTTGTAATCTGTCAAAATTCAATTCGGTACTAGCAGCCGTCTCCAATTGATATATTAAAGATACTAATAATTCTGCTTTTAGCATACCTAGTGACCCTTTCAGTTTATGAGACTTATTGATGAGGCTTGGGAAGTCCTTTTCAGCTAATAGTTTTTCTAAATCAAGTAGGTATTTTGGGGAGTCCTCTAAATAATATTCAAGTACTCGGATAGTACTTTTCTTGCTCCCCATCTCATCCAAAAGTGCAGTATCGAATAAAATCTCTTCCATTATCTGAGCTATTAGCAGCAATACAACTTGCCCTAACAAGATAAACCTTTACTCCTATATTTTAGATATGTTGATCCGCTAATAGCCGACTATACCATTTACCTGAGCTTTTAATGATCCTTTTTTGGGTAGCAAAATCTACATGTATTAACCCAAACCTTGGATGAAAACCCTCTGCCCATTCGAAATTGTCCATTAATGTCCAAACAAAATAGCCCTTCACATTTACCCCTTCTTTTCGGGCTTGTAGCACTTGTGCAATATGATCCTGAAGATATATTAGTCGCTCTTTGTCATCAACTTCATTGTTTACCACTTCGTCTGCAAAAGCAGCTCCATTTTCTGTAACTAGAATTTCTTTGATGGAAGAATAACTATTCAACCTTATTAGTGCTTTATAAATACTGGGTGGATAAACTTCCCAATTCATCAGCGTATGTACCACATTTCTTTTATTGGCTTTCACTATTTTAGCTTGTACAAACGGCATTAAAGGAGCATAAGTTACCTTCTCCCTTGTATAATTTTGCAAACCAATAAAGTCCATTTGAAATGCCAGTTTCTGTTCATCCCCTGCTAACATAAATCGCTCCATCTTTTGGAGAATTTTTAAATCCTTAGCAGGGTATCCAAGTCCTAGCAGGGGTTCCAAAAAAAGTCTGTTGAGTAATGCATCAACTTTTACTGCAGCCTTTACATCTTTTTCATGATGTTCTCTAAGCGGATCGATATGTGAATATGAAAATGTAGTGCCTATTTTATAATCAGATTGATGAGAACGCAAAATCCTGCCTCCTTCAGCCTGGCATAAAGCAGCATGATGAGCCGCTGCAAGAAAACTACTAAGTCCTATTTTTCCAGGAGCATGAACCCCCAGAAAATAGCCTGCACCAGTAAATACCATGGGTTCATTCAATACCATCCAATGCTTAACCCTATCACCAAAATATTTGATACAGCAGTGTACATAATCATTAAACCAGTTAAGCACTTCTCTATTTGTCCAGCCCCCTTTCTTATGCAAGGCTTCAGGCAAATCCCAATGGTAAATAGTAACCCATGGTTCAATACCTAATTCCAAACACAAATCGATGACTCTATTATAAAATGCAATCCCTTTAAAGTTAATTTCACCTACTCCATTTGGCATAATGCGACTCCAAGAAATTGAGAATCTATAGTTGGGGATGTTTAATTGCTTTATCAGTTCTATATCGCTTGGGTATTGATTATAAAAATCACAAGCGATATTGCCATTATGCCCATTTGTAATATTCCTTTTCTTATTTGAAAAACTATCCCAAATAGACATGCCTTTGCCATCTTCTTCATGAGCACCTTCAATTTGGTATGCTGCAGTAGAAACACCCCATTTAAAATCTTCACCAAAATCTTCTTTTGAAAAGTGCATAGCTTAATCAGCAAGTTGATTGAGAATTTTACCAAATGTTTTGGCTTTCAATTTTTTAAAGGTTGGGATACCGTCACCTAACTGAACATGCTTAGTGGTAGAATTGGAAGCATGCAGTTTAATAATATTATTGATAATTTTTTCGGTAGTATCCGGATAATTAACAATGATTTTCTGTTCGTTATCAAGCCAGCTTTGAATAGTAGCAATATGTTTGCTCTTCAAGCTTTTAATAACTGGAATCCCCATTTTTTTTAGCGCGGCTGCATTACACTGCTGCTCATATTGCCCCTTCATAGGAATTACTAGCAATTTCTTTTTAAGATACAGTGCTTCAGCAGGTGTTTCAAAGCCTGCCCCAGAAAGGATTCCGGTACAATTGATAAAGCTTTCTATGAATGCTTCGTTATTAATGGGTTTAATAAGTATATTTTTAATTCGATAAGTTTTTTTACTATGCTTACTAAATACTTCCCATTCTATTTTATTACATACACTCAGAATTTTGATGATTTTTTCATCGCTATAGGCAGGTAAATAAACAGTATAATGGGGCTGAATTTTTGGCTTAGCGTCGCGAATCTGTTGTCGAATTACAGGTGTGTAAATTTGTTCGTCGTATTGCTCAAAATGAAAACCATATGATGCAGTTACAGGTGCATAGTTGCGTAAAACTGCAGAACCCACTAAATCGTTATTCTTTGGTTTTGGGGATTTATTATTGATTACGGCCGACTGGTGGCTCAATCCAATACAAGGCTTGTGTTTTTTCTTGCATGCCCATGAACTAACCGGTTCAAAATCGCTGATAACTAAATCATAGTCTTCAACAGGTAAACTATTGATTTCTTTAAATAACTGCTTTAAGTTGGCTTTCTGATATGTTTCTAACAAATCAATGCCCCCTTTTTTGCCGAAAATAAAACTCAACCCCTTAAACCTATATTTAATTGGGTATGGCAATTCAACATCAGCCTGAATACCACTTACTAAAATATCGAGGTCGCCTTTCTTTTGTAAAATTGGAATAATATCTCTTGCTCTACTTAAATGTCCATTTCCAGTTCCTTGAATCGCATATAAGATTTTCATGGCTGCTTCATTAAATTAAATTCTTCCAAAAGGTTATCGAAGATCTGATGGTCATTTAAATCATCCTCTTCTTTAACATTTAAATCTACCATTTCTGAAGGATCAAATCGGTAGATCTTCCATTCGCCATTATTATATTCTAGAGAAGTTAGATTTTCTATCCAATCACCACTATTCAGATACATGATTGAACCTTCTTCATTCTTTATTTCACGCATTTCAGGGTGATGAATATGTCCACAAACTACATACTGATATTGATTGCTAATACCAATATCTGCAGCTGTATTTTCAAAACTATTTATGAACTTAACAGCTGTCTTAACGCTATTCTTGATCTTTTTTGATAAAGAAAGCTTACCCTTATTAAATACCTTTTCTGAGATGAAATTTACAAAACTATTAATGAGAATTAATGTATCGTAACCAATGGCTCCCAATTTTGCCAACCATTTGCTGTGCTGCATAGTAACATCAAACACATCGCCATGGAAAAACCATGCTTTCTCTTCATTCTCCAATTCCAGAACAACTTTATTTACAATTTTAAGACTCCCCAGTTTCCAACCTGCAAATTTTCGCAACATTTCATCGTGATTGCCTGGGATATAATAGATCTTCATCCCCTTACTCATCCATCCCATTAAATGCTTCACTACTTTCATATGACTCTTAGGCCAGTACCTTTTGCTGAACTGCCAGATATCAATAATGTCGCCGTTTAATATTACTATTTTTGGCTTTACAGATTTTAAATAGTGTAGAAGTTCTTTGGCGTGACAACCATACGTTCCCAAGTGAATATCGGAAAGAACAAGAATATCTATTTTTCGCTTCGGTGCCTTATCCATTAATGGATTTTATGAAATTTAAGAGCAGGATAAAATGAGCTCAGGAATGGCAATAAGATTCTTACAGATAACTCAAGAAAAAAGAATTTTACGTTTTTCATGTTGAGAGAGTTTAATTGTATACAAAATAACCCAATGCGTATAACCAAATCATTAAGTAATTGTTACCAGAATGTTACCGATTCTACCATCAAGCGTTTTTTTACAATACAAACTGTACATTATAAATGAAATAAAAATTCCTACAATGCATTTATAATTAGGATTCCAAAATTTGTACGAAAATATGCTGATTTACATTTAATTGTTTCTGATGCTGTAAAAAAATATACTATAGATGTAAGATCAAAAGACTTCCCGAAGGAAAAGGAATCTTATTAAGAAGTCATAAATCGATACAAGGTGATTCATCCCAGTGCATCATGGCATTTATGAATTTTATCTTTTTGAAGTCTATAAGTTGTTGCACAAAGATATCCTGCTCTATTATTTGCTTCTCACGAAGAAGAAATGCTCGTTTCGTTCCCATCAACAATGGAAATTTTGGTGTGATCCACTTGTAACCATCAAAGAGTGCAATATTTGTATAACTCGCATCTTTAATTAATCCATTTTCAGTAAAGATCACATCGTCGGTTTTTACAGCTGCAATAGCATTGTTGATCCAATTCCTATCCGTGTACTTATGATCGTATTTATTTACTCCAATTTCAACCAAGGAAAATGTCTCAATTTTTCTGATAGAATATGGTTCAAAGCAAATCGAATAGTTTCCATCTAAATCGTAACTGAGTCTACATTTATAAACGCCACTATTTGTTAAATTCGTTGCTTCAGGGATTTCATTGAATTTAATTTCAAGCAGGTTTAATTTGCATATTTTACCCTTTGAAAAGTAAGTCCGTTCCACCCTTTGTTGGTGAAAAAATAAATTTTCGGCTTGCGCATCATGATATCGTATCGTTTCAAAAAATGGGTACATATACTTTGTCGATCATTTCATTGTATTCATCATTAAGATCACTCATAAAAGTAATGCCACCGCCGCTTCTGTAATTGTAATTTTGCTCAATGAACCTAATCAACACACAACTGTCAAGATTCTTCCCGTCAAAATAACCAGCAACTCCGGTATAATAGCCTCTCTTAATCCCTTCCACTTTTTTAATAATCTCAATTGTTTTCTGTTTAGGCGCGCCAGATACTGAACCAGCAGGCAAGAGTTTAAATAGTATATCACCAATTTGTTCATGGTAGTTATTTGGTAGTCTTCCCGAAATTTCTGAACTGATCTGACCAATAGTTCCATTTTGTGTTTTTATTTCTTCATAAAACCTGAATCTTGCGACTTCCACTTTTTCTGCAACAAGACTTAGATCATTTCTAATTAAATCAACAATAGTAGCATGCTCAGCAATTTCCTTTTGATCATTTAAAAGTATGTTTTTTGCATTATGCAGAGTTGCATCAATAGTGCCTTTCATGGGATATGAATAAATAAATCCGTTTTTGATTGTGATGAATGTTTCTGGCGAGAAACAGACAAATTCATTTTCAAGCCAGCAACTATATTTTGAATTTGCATTATAAAATATATCTCCGAGGCTATAATTAATTTCTATTGGCGTAGAAGTGGTAAGGTTTACAAGGAAACTATTACCATACAGTAAATTGGCTTTTACTTCGTCAAATTTTAACTGATATTCTCCAATACTAATCGGGTATTTCTTAAACGTGATATTTGAATTGTTAGAGCCCTGTTGCTCTTTTTTGTAATTTTTAACCCCTTGAAAATTAATTTTAAAAGGAGATTCCTGATCATCGAGTTTCCAACATAAAGGATTATTAGATTCGAAGTCAACCAAAAAAATAAAAGGGATCCTTTCCCTTCCCCATTCATTTAAAATTTCTTTCATTTTCTTATATTCTTTCAGAAACTGATATAAAAATAAAGATTGATAAACCGTTTCCATTAATGCATTAAAATAAAGTTAACAAGTATTTCATTTGTAACTGGTCTTTACATTATAACTATAAATAGTAGCATCAATTAATCAGTAATAAATAAGATAAAATGTTAAATTACAATTACTAAATAATTCAAACAATGAACAAGAAAGAAATAAATACCAGAAGAAATTTCATCAGTGCCATGGCCATGGGTGTTACTGCGAGTAGTTTATCTATTTTAACGAACCCAATTTACGCCAATGATTCAAGGTTCTTCCCAAACCAATTAGATGATGCTGATGATTGGTTTAAAAATATCAAGGGCAAGCATCGCATTGTATATGATGGTTCAATGCCTAATAATGGATTTCCAGTAATTTGGAACTGGGCCTATTATGAAACAAATAACCAAACTGGAAGCAAAGACAAAGACATTACTGCATTAACTGTTTTCAGACACGGGGCTAGTGGCCTAGGATATGACGATGTAATTTGGGAGAAATATCAACTAGGTGCTGTATTAAAAATTACCGATTCTCAAACTCAAAAGTCGAGTGTAAGGAATCTATTTTATGATCCCAAACCAGGCGATTTCCCTTTACCTGAAATCCAGGGCATTAAAAAATTACAAGAAAGAGGAGCTCTGTTTTGCGTATGTGACCTTGCTACAAAAAAACTCACTAAAACGATTGCTGAAAAAATGAATCTTAACCCGGCAGAGGTTTATGCCGATTGGATAAGTCATTTATTACCAGGCATACAATTGGTACCATCAGGAGTTTGGGCATTGGGAAGAGCGCAAGAGCATGGTTGTGGGTATATTTATGCAGGATAATTAACCATATGAAAAACGTCATAAATCTCAATTACATTTGATGCATGGAAAAACCAAAAAACCCTGATCCCTTACATGGTAAAACTCTTGAAATGATTGTTACATTTCTTGTAAATCATTATGGATTTGAGCAATTAGGCAAACTAATCAGCATCAATTGTTTTTTAGACAATCCAAGCATTCAATCAAGCCTAAAGTTTCTTCGTAAAACACCCTGGGCTAGAACCAAAGTGGAACAACTCTATATTGATAGTTATAAAAACTTAACTACTATTTAGTAAATTCAATCCCTATATAACAATAGCATTATGAATAAATTTCTGATGGCAGTTGCAATTGTAACTGCTCCTGTTTTTTTGTTTGCACAGAAAAAGCCTGTAAAAAAAACCAAACCCGCATCCACTGCTGTTTCGGTTCCTCCTACCTCCACTATTCAGGCGCCAATGAAATTATGGTATGAAAGTCCTGCAAATTATTTTGAAGAAACATTAGTATTAGGAAATGGAACACAGGGCGCCACGGTATTTGGTGGGATCTCAACTGATAAAATTTACTTGAATGATCTAACCCTTTGGTCTGGAGAACCAGTGAATGCAAATATGAATCCTAATGCTTATAAGTACT
>SESB01000388.1_pt1 | contig 32329 bp, 23 predicted proteins | sample 3171441 | NCBI WGS metagenome assembly SESB01 (sample SAMN06051867, study PRJNA518727) | freshwater metagenome | biome: subpolar coniferous forest; feature: holomictic lake; material: water; isolation source: holomictic Lake 227, 6 m depth | place: Canada: near Kenora, Ontario | collected... | reverse complement strand
AAAAAATGGCATCTCTTCCCTTCAGTGACCAGGAATTCAAAAAAATAAGCGACATCATGTATGACGCAGTGGGCTTGTCTTACAACGAGTCCAAGAAATCCCTGATTCACTCGCGACTGTCACCGCGAATTCAACGGCTGGGCCTGGATGGTTTTGCCGACTACATCCGACTGCTCGCTGATGAAAGCGAAGCCGCCGAGTTTCAGATGGCGGTGGATTTGCTCACCACCAACGAGACCTATTTTTTCCGCGAACCCAAGCACTACGACGTGCTGGAGAGTGAGCTGATCTCGCTCAAGAGCAAGGCGCCCATTTCCATCTGGAGCGCGGCGTCTTCTTTTGGCGACGAGGCCTACAGCACGGCCATGTTGCTGGCGGACCTGCAAATGTCAGGGCGCATCGGGCCGGATTGGTCTATTTTGGCCACCGACATCAGCCACCGCGTGCTCTTGAGTGCCAAAGAAGCGGTGTTTCCGCAAGACCGGTTGCGGGCGGTGTCGCCAGAGCGGCTCAAGCGCTACTGCCTCAAGGGCGAAGGCCCGGCCGAAGGCCAGTCCATGATGATGGACAAGCTGCGCCAGCGCCTGCAGTTTGGCCAGCTCAACCTGTGCAAGCCGTTCAGCGGGTTGGGTCCGTTCGATGTGGTGTTTTTGCGCAACGTGCTGATCTACTTTGACGTGCCCACCAAGCGCGATGTGGTGAACCGGGTGCTGGCCACCCTGCGCCCCGGCGGTTTGTTTTTTCTGGGCACCGCTGAAGGCCGTGTGGCCTGCGATGTGCCGATGCTGACCGTGCAGCCCGGCGTGTTTCGCAAGCCCGGTTAAGCTTCACGAACCATGAATAAACTACCTCACAGACCTTTTCGAAACGTGAAAAAAAATGCTTCCGGTGTCATGGACCTAATGCCTGGCGATGTCGCCTTTGGCCAGGTCGGCGACCAGTTAAAAACCTTGCTGGGCTCGTGCGTGGCGGTCATCCTGACCGATCCCCGGCGCACGGTGGCAGCCATGTCGCACATCGTGCATGTGGGTCAGCCCAACGCCGCCAACCTGCACAACACGGCTTACGGCGTGGCCGCGCTGGATGATATGTTTCGGCGGCTGCACGGCGTGGGTGTCACGCCCCGTTTGTGCGAAGCTTATGTATTTGGTGGGGGCAATATGTTCCCTAATCTCATTACCCAAAACCCGATTGGCAACAACAACGTCAGTTGGGTGCTGCACCAGTTGAAGCACCACCGCATCAGGGTGGTGGACCAATGTCTGGGCGGTACGGGTTACCGCAAGGTGTCATGGACGGTCGGGCCGACCGAACCCATTGTTGAAGTTGTATTCGCCGGAGCTGGAGCCACTGATGGTCGTTAAAGTTTATGTGGTGGATGACTCTGCTGTGGTGCGTCAGGCCTTGCAGCACATGCTGGCTGGGCAGCCTGATATTGAGCTGATTGGCAGCGCCCCCAATCCGCTGATTGCGATGCCCGCAATTCAGAAAAATCGCCCTGATGTCTTGCTGCTTGACATTGAGATGCCGGGCATGGACGGGCTGACTTTTTTGCGGCAGATCATGGCCGGGACGCCGATCCCTACCGTTATCTGTTCCACCTTGTCGGCTGAAGGCAGCAAGGTTGCACTCGATGCACTGGCTGCGGGTGCTGTGGCGGTGATGGGCAAACCCAAGCTGGGCTTGAAGCAGTTTCTGGATGATTCACGCCGCGAGATGATTCAAACGCTCAAGGCCGCCGCCCTCGCCAAACCGCGTCAGCGCAGCGCCAGTGCCAGCGTCATGGCGGCAGGGCATTCCGCCGCCAAACCAGGTGCCTCGCACGCAACAGTGGCCAGTGGCGTGCACGCCTTTGCCATGAACAAACCGGTGGTGCTGGGCAGCTCTACCGGCGGCACGCAAGCGATTGAATGCGTGCTGATGGCGCTCCCGGCGGATGCGCCCGGCATTGCCATTACCCAGCACATGCCGGAAAAATTTACCGCCATGTACGCCCAGCGGCTCAATGGCATTTGCGCCATGAATGTGCGTGAAGCCAAAGACGGCGACCGCCTTGAACGCGGCGTGGTGCTGATTGCACCGGGTGGCTTGCACATGCAGTTGCGCAAGTCAGCCGGTCAGTATTTTGTCCATGTGCTGGACGGGCCCCCGGTGAACCGCCACAAACCCTCGGTCGATGTGCTGTTCAAGTCGGCCGCCGAATGTGGCGGGCACGACGTGCTGGGCATCATCATGACCGGCATGGGCGACGACGGCGCGCGGGGCATGAAGGTGCTGCACGACGGCGGCGCCCGCACGGTGGCCCAGAACGAAGAAACCTGCGTCGTCTTTGGAATGCCCAAGGAAGCCATCAAACTGCAGGCGGTGGACGAGATCTTGCCACTGGAGAGCATCGCCCGCGCCATCATGAAGTTTGATTCGCGCGCTTGATGCGCTATGTTATTTATAGCTGCTTACGCAAGTAATACGGGGGCTAGAGCCTTATATGACATAAATTTTCTAATGCACTCAGGTTTTTCCCCGGACAAACTCAGGTAAACACCCTATAGTTGTCAGGGGAATCAACAGTTACAGTTTGATAATTGTCAAAAAGTAACAATGAGACGTTAGACTAAAGACGACTTCCAAATAAGAAACCTCATAATAAGTCTGGCTCCATTCCCCTCCCCCGAAAGACCCCATGGCTAAAACCATATTGATCGTTGACGACTCCGCTTCCATGCGCCAGGTACTGGGTATTGCCTTGAGGGGTGCTGGTTACACCGTGATCGAAGGCTGCGACGGCCGCGACGCCCTGACCAAGCTCACCGGCCAAAAAATCAACCTGATCATCAGCGACGTCAACATGCCCAACATGGACGGCATCGCCTTCCTGAAGGCCGTCAAACAACTGCCGGCCTACAAATTCACCCCCGTCATCATGCTCACCACCGTGACCGAAGACGCCAAGATGGCCGAGGGCCGCGCCGCCGGTGCCCGGGCCTGGGTGGCCAAGCCGTTTCAGCCCGAGAAGCTGATTGATGCCGCACAGCGCCTGTGCCTGCCTTAAATCGCCGCACGACCGAAACACACTCTTCAGGAGAGCCGCATGACTTCGAAAAAGAACCCCAAGCACAACGCCTCGGTGTTGCGCATTGAGGGCGAACTCACCATCTTTCGGGCCTTAGAGCTCAAGCCCATCCTGCTGGGCGAGCCCGCACCGCAAGAAATTGACTTGTCGGGCGTCACCGAGATCGACACCGCCGGTGTGCAACTGCTGATGCTGGCCAAGAAAACCGCGCAAGCGCACCAGCGTGAATTCCGTTTAGTGGCGCACAGCCCGGCCGTCATCGAGGTGTTTGAGTTGCTCAACGTCGCGGCCTACTTTGACGACCCGCTGGTGATGGCGTCCCGTGCGGGCGGCAAAAGGAGTTCCCATGGATCTTGATGACGCACTGCAGACCTTCATCCTGGAAAGCCGGGAACTGCTCGAAGCCATGGAAGACGCCCTGCTGGGCGTGGCACAGGCCGAAGAAAAAGACGAGATGGTGAACGCGATATTTCGTGCCGCCCACACCATCAAGGGCTCATCGGGCCTGTTCAGCCTGGACCATATCGTCGCCTTCACCCACGTGGTTGAAAGCGTGCTCGACCAGGTACGCGCTGGCAAGCTCCCCATTGCCGACCCCCTGGTGGTGTTAATGCTGGCCTGCTGCGACCACATCGGCGCACTGGTTGAGTCGGTGGCCGCCGGTCACACCAAACCCGACGACGAACTGCAGCAACTGGGCGAGCCGCTGCTGGTGCAGTTGCGCAGCTACCTGGGCGCACCCGCCTCAAATGCAGGCCAGTCGTCAGTCGTGGACGCCCCCGGCGTCGACCCGATTGCACGCATCCCCGACGGCGGCGTCTCTGCCGACCACTGGCACATCTCGGTGCGTTTCGGCCCGGACGTGCTCAAAAACGGCATGGACCCGCTCTCGTTCATCCGCTACCTCGAAACCCTGGGCCACATCAACGGCATGGTGACCCTGACCGACGCGCTGCCCGAGGCTGATGCGATGGACCCTGAGACCTGCTACCTGGGCTTTGAGATTGCGCTGCAGAGCAAGGCCGACAAAGCCGCCATTGAGCACGTGTTTGAATTCGTGCTCGACGACTGCAGCCTCAAAATTTTGCCGCCGCACAGCTTGGTGAACGACTATGTCAACCTGATCCAGCAACAGCAGGGTGACATGACCCGTCTGGGCGAGATGCTGGTGCGCTGCGGCACGCTCACCCCGCAGGAGCTTGACCGGGCGCTTAACTCGCAGTCCGACACGCCCGCCAAACCGATTGGCACCATTCTGGTTGAACAAGGCTCAGTGCAGCCCGAAGTGGTCGAAGCGGCGCTCACCAAGCAAAAACTAATCAAGGACATCGGCGCCACCGAGAGCCGCTCGATCCGGGTCGACGCCGACAAGCTCGACCAGCTCATCAACCTGGTGGGCGAACTCATCATTGCCGGGGCCAGTGTCAACCTGATTGCCCGGCGCTCGCATATCAGCGAACTCGAAGAAAGCACCTCCAAACTCTCGATGCTGGTCGAAGAAGTGCGCGACAGCGCCTTGCAACTGCGCATGGTCAGGATCGGCGCCACCTTCGGGCGCTTTCAGCGCGTGGTGCACGACGTGTCACGCGAGTTGGGCAAAGACATTACGCTCATCATCGACGGCGAAGAGACCGAACTCGACAAGACCGTGGTCGAAAAAATTGGCGACCCGCTGATGCACTTGGTGCGTAACTCGATGGACCACGGCATCGAGTCGGCCGCACTGCGGGCGGCGCGTGGCAAACCGGCCCAAGGCACGCTCAAGCTCAACGCCTTTCACGACTCCGGCAGCATCGTCATCACGGTGCAAGACGATGGTGGGGGCCTCAATCGCGAGCGCATTCTGGCCAAGGCGCTCGAGCGCGGTCTGGTCGAAGCGGGCCAGCATCTGAGCGATGCCGACATCTACGCGCTCATTTTTGAGCCCGGCTTCTCAACTGCCGAGAAGGTCACCAACCTGTCCGGGCGCGGGGTCGGCCTGGACGTGGTCAAGCGCAACATCACGGCCCTGCGCGGCACGGTCAGCCTGACCAGTGAAGACGGCGTGGGCACCACGGTCACCGTGCGCCTGCCGCTCACCCTGGCCATCATTGACGGCTTCCTGGTGGAAGTGGGCAAGTCGGTGTTTGCCATTCCGCTGGACATGATCGAAGAGTGCGTGGCCTACACCGCCGAGGCCGGGCACGACTACACCAGCCTGCGCGGGCAGGTGCTGCCGTTTATCCGCTTGCGCGAACTGTTTGGCATTGCCGGCACCCCGGTCAAGGGCGAAAACATTGTGGTGCTCAAGTACGCCGGCCAAAAAGCCGGGCTGGTGGTGGACACCTTGCTGGGCGAGTTCCAGACGGTGATCAAGCCACTCGGACACATCTTCAACCAGGTCACCTGCATCAGCGGCTCCACCATTCTGGGCAGCGGCGATGTGGCGCTGATTCTGGATGTGCCGGCGCTGGTGCGTCAAGCGACGCATGGCATGGCTGCGGTTAAGCCGGCCTTGCTGGGCAATTAAGTTTTTTTGATGGCTTTCAAATTTTGTAAATCAGGAGATATTCCATGTTGAACAACCTCAAACTGGGCGTGCGACTCGGCCTCAGTTTCGCCATCACACTGGCCTTGTTGATCGCCATCGCGGTGGTCGGCGTGACCCGCATCAATGCACTCAACAGCGAGATCGATGGGCTGGTGAATGACAAGTTCCCCAAGACGGTGCTGGCCAACGACATGATTGACGCCATCAACAACATTGCACGCCAGTTGCGCAATGCCTACATCCTGAAAGATGCAGAGGCGCAAAAAGCCATCGATGCGATTCCCGAGCAGCGCAAGATCATCACAGACCGGCTGGAAAAACTCGACAAGACTATTAAAAGCGAAAAGGGTCGCGAAATGCTTGGTAAGGTTGTGACGGCCCGGCCGATCTATGTAGCAGCGCAGGACAAGTTCCTGGCGCTTCTCAAAGCCAATAAAAAGGATGAAGCCGCCGCCATGATTGCCGGTGAACTGCGCGCGGCCCAAAGCGACTACATGGGCGCGATCAACGGGTTGATTGATTTCCAGACAGAGTTGGTCGTCAAAACTGGCAAGGAAGCCACCGTCATGGCCGAAAACGCCGCGCGCTTGATGGAGATCCTGGCGGTCATCGCCGTGTTGCTCTCGGCCCTGGTGGGCTGGATCATCACCCGCAGCATTCTCAAACAACTCGGTGGCGAGCCCGACTACGCCCGCGACATGGTGATGAAGGTCTCCGAGGGTGACCTCACCGTGAAGTTGGAAACCCATGCCAAGGACTCGACCAGCCTGCTGTTTGCCATGAAGACCATGATTGAGAAACTTTCGCAAGTGGTCACCGACGTCAATGGGGGTGCGCAAGCCCTGGCCAGCGCTTCTGAAGAGGTGAGCGCCACGGCGCAAGCCCTGTCACAAGCCGCCAGCGAGCAAGCTGCTGGCGTGGAAGAAACCAGCGCCTCGCTGGAGCAGATGACGTCGAGCATTGCCCAGAACACCGAAAACGCCAAAGTGACCGAAGGCATGGCCAGCAAGGCCGCGCAAGACGCGGCTGATGGCGGTGAATCGGTTGATGCGACCGTAGCGGCCATGAAGCAGATCGCCAAGAAGATCGGCATCATCGACGACATCGCCGCGCAAACCAACCTGCTGGCGCTGAATGCCGCGATTGAGGCGGCCCGCGCTGGCGAACACGGCAAAGGCTTTGCCGTGGTGGCCGCCGAGGTGCGCAAACTGGCCGAACGCAGCCAGGTGGCGGCGCAGGAAATTGGTGAAGTGGCGACCAACAGCGTGGAACTGGCCGAGAAAGCCGGCAAGTTGCTGGCGCAAATGGTACCCACCATCCGCAAGACCGCCGACCTGGTGCAAGAGATTTCTGCGGCTTCAAGCGAGCAGTCTTCAGGGGTGGGTCAGATCAACTCGGCAGTCGGTCAGTTGAACCAGACCACTCAGCAAAACGCCTCCAGCTCGGAAGAACTCGCCGCCACCTCGGAAGAGATGAGCAGCCAGGCCGAGCAGTTGCAGCAAACCATGTCGTTTTTCAAGCTCAGTGGCGACGGTCGCTCTCGTCGCGGTTAACGTCATTGTGTTTACCCTGTCCCCGTATTTCTTGAAAGGTAATTGAGATGTTTGCAAATATGAAAATCGGCCTGCGTCTGACGCTGGGCTTTGTCATCGTGTTGGCCTTGATGGCCGCCTTGGCCGTCGTTGGCATCAATGGCATGTCGAGCGTGCAGGGTCGACTCGATGAAATCGTCAATGACAACATGGTCAAGATCAAGCTGAACAACGACATGTCTGAGTCGGTGCACATCGTTACGCGCATTACACGCACCCTTATTTTGTTGGAGGATGAAGCCGCCATGTCGGTCGAGAAGCGCAAGCTCGATGGCTACCGTCAGAAATACAACGAGTCGTGGGAGGCGCTGAATAAAACCGAGGCCAGCGACAAAGGCAAAGCCATTCGTGCCAAGATCAAGGCGGCTGCCGCTGATGCCCGTGTTGCAACCGATAAAGTGATTGAACTCGCGCTGGTCAATAAAAATGCAGAAGCCATCAAGCTCCTGATGGAGCAAGCGGCCCCCACCGCCCAAAAATGGCAAGACGCCATTGACGAAAACATTACCTTGCAAGAGCAAAACACCAAGGACGACTACCTCACCGCCCAAAAAGGCTACGACTCTGCATTTCGCCTGATGATCACCCTGGCCGGCGTTGCTATTGCCTTGGGTGCGTTGCTGGCCTGGTTCCTGACCCGCTCCATCACCGGTCCGGTGATTGAGGCTCTGAGTGTGGCCAACCGGTTGGCCGACGGTGACCTGACCGTGCGCATTGATGCGACCTCCAAAGACGAGACTGGCCAAATGCTGCAAGCCATGCAGAACATGATCACCAAGCTCTCGCAAGTGGTGGCCGATGTCAACGGTGGTGCCCAGTCCCTGGCCAGCGCCTCCGAAGAGGTGAGCGCCACGGCGCAAGCCCTGTCGCAAGCGGCCAGCGAGCAAGCTGCTGGCGTTGAAGAAACCAGCGCTTCGCTGGAGCAGATGACATCGAGCATTGCCCAGAACACCGAAAACGCCAAAGTGACCGAAGGCATGGCGTCTAAGGCCGCGCAAGACGCGGCTGATGGCGGCGAATCGGTTGACGCCACCGTAGCGGCCATGAAGCAGATCGCCAAGAAGATCGGCATCATCGACGACATCGCCGCGCAAACCAACCTGCTGGCGCTGAATGCCGCGATTGAGGCGGCCCGCGCTGGCGAACACGGCAAAGGCTTTGCCGTGGTGGCCGCCGAGGTGCGCAAACTGGCCGAACGCAGCCAGGTGGCGGCGCAGGAAATTGGTGAAGTGGCGACCAACAGCGTGGAACTGGCCGAGAAAGCCGGCAAGTTGCTGGCGCAAATGGTACCCACCATCCGCAAGACCGCCGACCTGGTGCAAGAGATTTCTGCGGCTTCAAGCGAGCAGTCTTCAGGGGTGGGTCAGATCAACTCGGCAGTCGGTCAGTTGAACCAGACCACTCAGCAAAACGCCTCCAGCTCGGAAGAACTCGCCGCCACCTCGGAAGAGATGAGCAGCCAGGCCGAGCAGTTGCAGCAAACCATGTCGTTTTTCAAGCTCAGTGGCGACGGTCGCTCTCGTCGCGGTTAACGTCATTGTGTTTACCCTGTCCCCGTATTTCTTGAAAGGTAATTGAGATGTTTGCAAATATGAAAATCGGCCTGCGTCTGACGCTGGGCTTTGTCATCGTGTTGGCCTTGATGGCCGCCTTGGCCGTCGTTGGCATCAATGGCATGTCGAGCGTGCAGGGTCGACTCGATGAAATCGTCAATGACAACATGGTCAAGATCAAGCTGAACAACGACATGTCTGAGTCGGTGCACATCGTTACGCGCATTACACGCACCCTTATTTTGTTGGAGGATGAAGCCGCCATGTCGGTCGAGAAGCGCAAGCTCGATGGCTACCGTCAGAAATACAACGAGTCGTGGGAGGCGCTGAATAAAACCGAGGCCAGCGACAAAGGCAAAGCCATTCGTGCCAAGATCAAGGCGGCTGCCGCTGATGCCCGTGTTGCAACCGATAAAGTGATTGAACTCGCGCTGGTCAATAAAAATGCAGAAGCCATCAAGCTCCTGATGGAGCAAGCGGCCCCCACCGCCCAAAAATGGCAAGACGCCATTGACGAAAACATTACCTTGCAAGAGCAAAACACCAAGGACGACTACCTCACCGCCCAAAAAGGCTACGACTCTGCATTTCGCCTGATGATCACCCTGGCCGGCGTTGCTATTGCCTTGGGTGCGTTGCTGGCCTGGTTCCTGACCCGCTCCATCACCGGTCCGGTGATTGAGGCTCTGAGTGTGGCCAACCGGTTGGCCGACGGTGACCTGACCGTGCGCATTGATGCGACCTCCAAAGACGAGACTGGCCAAATGCTGCAAGCCATGCAGAACATGATCACCAAGCTCTCGCAAGTGGTGGCCGATGTCAACGGTGGTGCCCAGTCCCTGGCCAGCGCCTCCGAAGAGGTGAGCGCCACGGCGCAAGCCCTGTCGCAAGCGGCCAGCGAGCAAGCTGCTGGCGTTGAAGAAACCAGCGCTTCGCTGGAGCAGATGACATCGAGCATTGCCCAGAACACCGAAAACGCCAAAGTGACCGAAGGCATGGCGTCTAAGGCCGCGCAAGACGCGGCTGACGGCGGTGAATCGGTTGATGCCACGGTAGCGGCCATGAAACAGATCGCCAAGAAGATCGGCATCATTGACGACATCGCGGCACAAACCAACCTGCTGGCGCTGAATGCCGCGATTGAAGCGGCCCGCGCTGGCGAGCACGGCAAAGGCTTTGCCGTGGTGGCCGCCGAGGTGCGCAAACTCGCCGAACGCAGTCAAGTGGCTGCGCAGGAAATTGGCGAAGTAGCGACCAACAGCGTCGAGTTGGCCGAGAAAGCTGGCAAGCTGCTGGCTCAGATGGTGCCCAGCATCCGCAAGACCGCCGACCTGGTGCAGGAGATTTCTGCCGCCTCCAGCGAGCAGTCTTCGGGGGTTGGTCAGATCAACTCGGCAGTCGGTCAGTTGAACCAGACCACCCAGCAAAATGCTTCCAGCTCGGAAGAACTCGCCGCCACCTCGGAAGAGATGAGCAGCCAAGCCGAGCAGTTGCAGCAAACCATGTCGTTCTTCAAGCTCAATGGCGACGGTCAGTCACAAGCCCCGGCTTTCAAGGCGCGCAAGAGCAGCCCCGCCAGCAGCAAGAAGGCACCCGCCAAAGCGGCCAGCGCCAAGGGCGGTGGCCCCATGGTGCAGGCCCATGGGGCCGACATTGATGAAACCCAGTTCACCAAGTTTTAAAAGGAGTTCGCCATGAATGCGCTGGTTAAAACCGACAACAAACCGGTGGTCGAACAAAAGCAATACCTGACGTTCACCCTCGGTGGCGAGATGTTCTCGATCAGTATTTTGTGCATCAAGGAAATCATCTGGTATGCCAACCTGACCGAGGTGCCGATGATGCCGGCCTGCATTCGCGGGGTGATCAACCTGCGCGGCGCGGTGGTGCCGGTGATGGATTTGTCAGCCCGCTTTGGCAAGCCGCCCACCGCCGTGACCAAGAGCACCTGCATCATCATCATCGAGGTGCAAACCCAAAACGAGGGCGAAAGCCAGAGCATGGGCGTGGTGGTGGATGCGGTGCAGGCGGTGTTGGAAATTCCGTCTTCCGAGATTGAGCCGCCACCTACTTTTGGTGCCAAAATCCGCAGCGATTTCATTGAAGGCATTGGCAAGGTCAACGGCAAGTTCGTCATCTTGCTCAATGTCAACCGGGTGCTCTCGAATGAAGAGATTGGCGCCATGGGGCGCGTTGCTGCCAGCACCGACCTGGCCGTGACGAGTAGCTGAGTTTTATGCAGGAAGCACTGCCCAGCATCAACGGCATCCGGCCCATCACTGAAGCAGAGCTGGCCCAGTTCCAGCGTTTCATTTTTGAGGCGGCGGGCATCACCATGTCGTCCTCTAAAAAGGCGCTGGTGACGGGCCGTTTGGGCAAGCGCTTGACGCTGCACAAGCTGGAAAATTTTGGCCAGTATTTCAAACTGCTGGCCTCTGGCAGCTACCCGGATGAAGTGCAAATGGCGGTGGACTTGCTCACCACCAACGAGACCTATTTCTTTCGCGAAATCAAGCATTTTGATTTTCTGCGCGAGCAGGCGCTGGCGGCGCGCAACCGCGCCAAACCCTTTCGGGTCTGGAGTGCGGCCAGTTCCAGTGGCGAGGAGGCCTACAGCATTGCCATGGTGCTGGCCGACTGCCTGGAGTCCACCCCCTGGGAAATTTTGGGCACCGACATCAGCACCCAGGTGTTGCAGGGTGCCGCGCGTGCCTTGTACACCATGGAGCGGGCCCGGCACATTCCGCCCGCCTACTTGCGCCGCTTTTGTCTCAAAGGCACGGGGGAGCACGAAGGGCGCTTGCTGATTGATCGCAGCCTGCGCAGCCGGGTGCTTTTCAGGCACCTTAACCTGAATGTGCCGCTGCCCAACCTGGGTCAGTTTGACTTTGTGTTCCTGCGCAACGTGATGATTTATTTCAGCGACGACACCAAGCGCGAAGTGGTGGCGCGTGTCATTTCTACCCTCAAGCCCGGCGGCCATTTTTGTGTGGGCCATTCAGAGAGCCTCAACAACATTTCGCAAGCCGTGAATATGGTGTCGCCTTCGATTTACTGCAAGCCGGAGTGACATGGCCACCGTCAAAGGTCTGGTTGATGTTTTCTTGCAGCCCGGTGATTGGTATGTAGGCGATGCGGATCATCAGCTGCGCACCATTTTGGGATCGTGCGTGTCCATTACGCTGTGGCACCCGTTGTCACGCTTGGGCGGCATGTCGCATTTTTTATTGCCGACGCGCGGGGCGACGGCCACCCAAGACCCGGCGCTCGATGGCCGGTATGGAGACGAGGCCTTGCAACTGATGCTGGCCCAGTTCGAAAAAGCGGGGGTGCCGCCCTCGCAGTGCAAGGCTAAAATTTTCGGCGGTGGCAATATGTTCCCTGGCCAGATGCGCGAAGGCGCCATCAACGTGGGCAAGCGCAACGGCATGGCGGCCCGCACGATGTTGCGCGAGCACGGCATTCCAGTTCTGTCCGAGTGCCTGTTTGGCATTGGCCACCGGCAGGTTATTTTTGTCGTTGGCACCGGTGATGTCTGGTCGAACCAGGTCAAGCCTACTGGTCTTATTTCAAACTAGGAATTATTTTGGCGCGTATAAAAGTAATCGTGGTGGATGACTCGGCGGTGGTGCGGCAGGTGGTCACCGCGCTGCTCTCCGAGGACCCCGACATTGAGGTGTATGCGGCCGTGGCCGACCCCATTCTGGCGATTGCCCGCATGAACGTGCAGTGGCCCGATGTGATCGTGCTCGACGTGGAGATGCCGCGCATGGATGGCATCACGTTCCTGAAAAAAATCATGGCCGAGCGTCCGACGCCGGTGGTGATTTGCTCCACGCTGGCCGAGTCCGGCGCCAAAACCTCGATTGAGGCGCTGTCGGCGGGGGCGGCGGCCATCATCACCAAGCCCAAGATTGGCTTGAAGCAGTTTCTGGTCGATGCCTCTGACGATCTGGTGGCCGTGGTCAAGGCGGCGGCCAAGGCCAATGTGAAAAGGTTGTTGCCCAAGCTCGCGGTGGTCAGTAAGAACACAGCGGATGTGATCATGCCCGCCGCGGACAAGCATTCGGCCATGCTCCAGACCACCGAGCGGGTGGTGGCGCTGGGCACGTCGACCGGCGGCACGCAAGCGCTGGAAGTGGTCCTGACCAGCTTGCCCCGGGTCACGCCCGGCATCGTGATTGTTCAGCACATGCCTGAAAAATTTACCGCTGAGTTTGCCAAGCGACTCAACAGTTTGTGTCAGATCGAGGTGAGAGAGGCGCAAAACAACGACCGCGTGGTGCCGGGCCGTGCGCTGCTGGCGCCGGGGGGCAAGCACATGCTGCTGCGCCGCACCGGCGCGCAGTATTACGTGGAGGTGACGGATGGCCCGCTGGTGAACCGGCACCGTCCCTCGGTCGATGTGCTGTTTCGCTCAGTCGCCAAATGTGCAGGCGCCAATGCGCTGGGCGTCATCATGACCGGCATGGGCGACGATGGTGCCGCGGGCTTGCTGGAAATGCGCAACGCCGGGGCCCACACCGTGGCCCAGGATGAAGAAAGCTGTGTGGTGTTTGGCATGCCCAAGGAAGCGATCAAACGCGGCGGCGTTGAAAAGACCGTCACCCTGAGTGCCATTAGCCGCGAGATCATGCAGCAACTGCGCTTGTAATTCAGCACCGAGTTATGCTATTTAATTAATAGTGCGTTGCTCAGGTAGCACGGGGGCTACAGCCTGTTTCTTTATAAATTCAAGCGGTTTCCAGCGCCACCAGGTGGTTGTTGATGAGTGCTTGCACTTCCGCCAGCGCCTGCGGCAGACCCGCCGCCAAGGCGCTGCAGCTTGACACATTGCCCGCGTGTCCGGCATCTTCCAGCGCTTGACTACACTCGCCCAACCGCAAGGCACCCACACTGCGGGCCGCTGATTTGAGGGTGTGGGCCAGGGTCTCGACGGTGCTGACCTCGTGGGCCGCCGCGGCAACACCGATGTCGGTGACTTGCCCTTGCGCATTGATCAGAAATTTTTCCAGCAAACGCCGGTGCAGCGCGGGGTTGTCGCCTACCAGGTCGGGCAGCGTGGTGGCGTCCCACACGGCAAGCGCTGAACCCCGGTCAGGGATGGTTCCTGGCGTCGCAGGGGGCATCCATTTGGCCAACATCGGGCCCAGTTCTTTCATGCGCAGGGGCTTGGTCAGGTAGTCGTCCATGCCGCGCGTCCGGCAATGCTCGGCTTCACCCGGGCGGGCATTGGCGGTGATGGCCACAATTGGCAGTCGCGTACCCGGGGCTTCCTCTTGGCGAATGGCTTCGGTCAGCTCAAACCCGTCCATGTGTGGCATGTGGCAGTCGGTCAGCAGCAGGGCGTAGCGGCCGGTGCGCCACAGCTTAAGTGCGGCCACGCCATCTTCGGCGGTTTCACAGGCGTAGCCCAGCAGGTGCAGTTGCGACTGCATCACATCGCGGTTGGTTTCGTTGTCTTCAGCCATCAGGATCAGGCGCCCCGTGGTCCTGGCTACTTCAATGCTCGGGGCTGGGGTGGCTGGCAGGACGCTGCGGAGATCGTCCAGGCTTTCAACATGGGGTGGGATCATGCGCCCATTGGCCATGCCCACGCCCTGAATCAAATCGTTGTGCAGCAGCGGGCGAGTAGTCACTATAAATTGGGCGAGGCGCGAATGGTTGGGGCTGCGATCCAGCAGAACCAGGCCCACGCTGGCGGGCAGGTTGAGGGCCGGGTCGTTGACGGTCGCCATGCGGTCGATCACCAACACGGTGCCACCCGGCGCCGGTTCTACCCCGTCAAGGTGCTGGTGGGCCGCTGCCAGCGTCGCCACCACGCTCACTTGGGCCCCAGCCGCCGTGCAGTAGCGGGAAATAATTTGCGAGACCTCGGCATCCTGCGTCAAGGCCAGTACCCGCATGCCGTCCAGTCTGGGGTCAAACACCGGCATGCGACTGTTGGGGGCCTCGTTCAACGGCATCTCAACCGTGAACTGAGCGCCTTCGCCCAGTGTGCTGCGCACACTGATGTTGCCGCCCATCAGGTTGACCAGCCGATGTGAAATTGACAGACCAAGCCCGGTGCCGCCAAAACGGCGGGCGGTGCTCGAGTCGGCTTGGGTAAAGGGTTGGAATAGCATGGCTTGCGCCTGCTCGCTGATGCCAATGCCATTGTCTGTCACGCAAAACCGCACACCGGGAAGCCCAGGCGCCAGTTCGCAGGGCGTCACCGTCAACACCACGCGGGCGGTATGGTTTTCGCGGGTGGGGATGAATTTAAGCGCGTTGCTCAGCAGGTTCATCAAAATCTGGCGCAGCCGGGTCGGATCAATAAGGATCGAGCGCGGGAGATCGGGGTCAACAAAGACGAAGAAGTCGAGACTTTGGGAGGCTGAACTGGTCACGATGAGTTGTGACAACTCCTCGGCTAATTCGCGCAAATGGGTGGGCAGGGACTCAATGGCCAGCTTGCCGGCCTCGATCTTGGACAAGTCCAGGATGTCATTCAGGATCGTGAGCAAGACCTGCGAGGAGTTGTAAATGGTGTCGAGCATGCGCCGCTGTGGCAAGGTGAGTTCGGTGCTTTGAATCACGTCGAGCATGCCGATCACGCCATTCATCGGGGTGCGAATCTCGTGACTCATATTGGCCAGAAATTCTGACTTGGCCCGGTTGGCCGCGTGCGCCGCTTCTTCAATGCGTTTGCGCTCGGTGATGTCGGTAGAAATACCGCACAGCGCGTAGATGTCGCCCGCCGCATTGGACAGCGGTATCTTCACGCTCAGGTAGGTCGAGGTGCTGCCGTCCTTGAGGTTGATATTGGTTTCTTCCGCGCGCACCGTCTTGCCCTGGTCCAGCACCTCGCGGTCATTGAGTTGAATCTTCTCGCAGGTGGTGGCATCAAAGAATTGATCGTCGCGCTGGCCGATGATGTCTGTTTGCGTCACGCCCACCAGTTCGCACATGGGGCGGTTGGCAAACAGGTAGCGACCTTCAATGTCCTTGACGTAAATGCAGGCGTCCACGCTCTCCAGAATCTCGGACAATTTGCGCTCATTTTGTTGCAGGGCTGCCGTTTTGGTGTCCACCAGTTCGCGCAGATGATCCCGGTGCAGTTGCAGTTCGTACTCCGCCTGCTTGCGCCGGGTGATGTTGGTGCGAATGGCCACGTACTTGACGACTGCGCCAGCGTCATCAAGGAACGGCGCAATGGTGGTCTGCATCCAATAAAAGCTGCCGTCTTTGGCGCGGTTGCGCACCTCGCCGTGCCAGACCTGCCCCGCGGTAATGGTCTGGTACAAGTCCTGGAAAAATGCTTTGGGATGAAGCCCCGAATTCAGCATGCGGTGGTTTTGTCCGATCAACTCGTCGCGGGTGTAGCCGCTGATCTCGCAGAACCTGTCGTTGACCGAGGTGATGCGCCCCTGGGGGTCTGTGATCGCCACGATGGAGTGCTGGTCGACGGCAGCGAGAACGTTGTTGAGTTCCTGGCTGAGTGCTTCCTTGCGTTTAATGAGCGACAGTGTCGTTGCTTTGCTGGCCGCCATATAGATGCTCAAGGACATGCCAACCCAGACGAGGACTGTGGTGAAGAACCAGTAGTTTGAAAAATGGTAGGCACTGAATTCACCGCCGAAAGCGTTCAAGCTCAGGCTGACGCCGAGAGCCCCCTGGAGGGCCACCAGCAGCAGGGCCAGGCTGGTGCCCCGGGCACCGAGTCGCAGGGCAGCCACGGTAATCATCAGGAATAGCCAGTAGTTTTGCGAGACTTCACTGAACCACAAATGGAGCCAGGTAGGCACCCGGTTGTGCCACCAGTCAAGGAACACAATGCCCCCCACCAATCCGCACAGCCCCAGAATGAGCACGGCCTCCGCCAGCAGTTGGGGGCTGGGGCGCGGGGTGCGGTTGGTGGCAGTGGGCCACCACACCAGAATCAGGGGCGTCACCAGGACAATGCCCAAGGTTTCTCCCATCCAAATGTTTATGAGCGAGTTCAGGTAGGTGTTGTGGCTCAAATCACCGGCGAACAGCAAACTGGTGCTGACGATCAGCGCGCTCGCCGCTGCGCCTACAAAACCGCCCAACCCCATTTGCAGCAGGTCTTTCAGTTTCGGTAAGTGCGTGTCAAAGGTGCTCGAGCGCTGAATGAGCCACGCGCCCAGCAGGGGCGATAGCGCCACGCCCGCAGCCTTGGCTGAGGCCAGCCAGAGCAGGTCGCCCGTGAGCAGGTTGGTAACCAGTGCGCCTGCTGCGACAGCGCCCGCATAGCGCTTGCCGCCGAGGAGCAAGGCAGCCAGTGCCAAGCCGCTGGCGAGGGAAAAAATGTTGCCTTCGCCTTCGAGCGAAAAATAGGAGAGCACCATCCGCGATGCCAAACCGTAAAGCAAGGCCACGCCAAGCAGCTTTAATAGTTCAGTCGGACGCCAGGGTGAGGGGGTTTTATTCATCAGACTTCAGGGGCGAGGAAGGCCTCCATTATGGCGCTGAGCAGAGAGGAAATGAGTGCTGAAAAAGGGGAAATCCCGTTTATCATTCTTAACTAAGATCAAGGGAAAATTCTGATGACGTTCGACCCCTATGCGCCTGACCTCGCACCCGCCACGCGCAGCCCATCGGTCCTGCTTTGGGTGCTGGCGCCGTTGTCGATCGCGTTGCTGGGTTCGCTGCCTTTGTGGCTGTCCGGCGCTTGGGTGCCCTGGGTGTCCTGGCTGGGGGTCAGCCTGCTGGCGGCGGGATCCATCGGTGGCTTGCTCATGCAGTGGCAGGCCACGCACCAACAGCTTGAGGACGCGCAAAACCAGGCTGAGGCGCAGGCCCACGATGCCCAGCAAGAACTCGCGAGCCTGTTGCAGGATGTGCTGCCGGCCTGGCAGTTTCATGTGGACCTGGTGAAAAGCCAGACAGAAGGCGCCATTCTTCAACTCACCTCCAGTTTTTCATCGGTGCTGGAGCAGTTTGACCTGGCTGGTATTGGCGGTGGCGTGAGCCACGCGGGCCTGGACATCAATGCGGACAATGCCATTGGCTTGCTCGACTTGTGCGAGCGCGAGTTGCAGCCGGTGGTCTTGTCCCTGACCAGCGTGATCGAGGGCAAAGATGTATTGTTGATGAACATTCGCAACCTGGCCCGTGAAACGATGGAGTTGCAGGAAATGGCGGCCGAGGTGCGCAGCATCGCCGCGCAGACCAACCTGTTGGCGCTGAATGCCGCGATTGAGGCGGCGCGGGCCGGTGAGTCCGGCCGCGGCTTTGCCGTGGTGGCGGCCGAGGTGCGCATGCTGTCGCAGCGCTCGGCTGAAACCGGCAAGCGCATTGGCGAGCGGGTTCTGAAGGTGGGCTCCATCATGACCGCCACCCTCGCCAACGCCGAAGAAGCCACCGTGCATGACAAGCACGCGGTGGCACTGTCGGGTGAGTTGGTAGAGCACGTGCTCGGCCATGTGCGCAAACTCGGCGAGTCGGCCGACGGCATGCACAAGCATGGCATTGTGGTGCGGCGGGAAGTCGAAAAACAACTGGTAGCGCTGCAATTTCAGGACCGGGTTTCGCAAATTCTGGATGGGGTGCATGGCAACATCGATAATATGCAGCACACCCTGGCGCAGATCGATACCGATCCGCTGCCAACGTCTGACGAATGGTTGGAGGCCTTGAACAAGTCCTCCAACATGAAGGACCAACATTACCAACGTAACTCACGGTGATCGCCATGCCTCTGACTGCTTCTTCCAAAAAAAAATCCGCGCCCGTGGCTCGCAACGAACTCAAGGTTTTGCTGGTGGACGACGACTCGTTCCAGTTGGAAATGATCTCTGAAGTGCTGAAAAGTTTGGGCATCACAGACATCACGCTGGCCAGCAGCGGCGCCCAGGCGCTGCAAACCATGGCCGGCAGGCCGCAACCATTTCACCTGCTGGTGATGGACCTGCACATGCCGGGCATGGATGGGTTTCAGTTCATGGAGTCGGTCGCCAAAACCGGCTACCAGGGCGCCTTGATCATTGTCTCGGGCCAAAGCGCCGATGTGATGCGCGCTGCGTCGCTGGTGGCAGAGCTTCGGCGCTTCACGCTGCTGGGCTCGGTGCCCAAGCCGGTCGGTCGCTCGGCCTTGTCGGCCTTGATTTCAAAACTCGCCTGATTGCTATTTAATTTATAGCTACTTGCGCAGGTAGTACGGGGGCTAGAGCCCTATTTGATTAATATTTAGACTGCCGCGCCAGGGGTGCAAAAACGCGCCAATATCTCCTGAAGCTCGGTGGCTTTCATGGGCTTGGCCAAGTGCTCGTCCATGCCAGCTTGCCGGCAGGCGTCGCGGTCGGATTCCATGGCATTGGCGGTGACCGCGATGATCGGCACATGCCGGTCGGCCGGTTCCAGCGCACGGATCAGGGTGGTGGCTTCCAGGCCACCCATCACTGGCATTTGCATGTCCATCAGCACAATGTCCCAGTGTTGGGTTGGGAATAAATCGACGGCTTCTTGGCCATTCTCAGCGGTCACCACGGTGTGGCCCCATTTTTCCAGCAGCAAGGTCGACAACATCTGGTTCACCGGGTTGTCTTCGACCAGCAGGACCTGCAGTGGGCGCAGAGCCAGTGCGGTTTGCGGTGTTTCCGGTGCGGGCGCCTGCTCGGGCATGACGCCGCGGCCCATCCGCACGGTGAAGTGAAATGTGCTGCCGACGCCCGGGCTACTTTCTACCCAGATGCGCCCGCCCATCAGCGCCACCAGCCGGGTGCTGATGGTCAGCCCCAGGCCGGTGCCGCCAAAGCGGCGCGTGGTCGAGTTGTCGGCCTGGCTGAAAGCCTCAAAAATGCCTTGCTGCTTGTCAAGCGGGATGCCAATGCCGGTGTCGCGCACCGACAGGTGAACCTCAAACGCCTCGTCGCCGACAGGCGTGCTTTGAACCTGAACCGTGACGCTGCCTTTGGCGGTGAACTTGATGGCGTTGTCGCACAGGTTGGTGAGAATCTGGCGAATGCGACCGAAGTCGCCCAGCACGTGATCGGGCAGGTCAGGGGCGAGTTGGATGATGAGGGCCAGGCCTTTTTGCGTGGCGCGCGCACCAATCGGGGTGAGGATGTCGGTGAGGGTGCTGGCGAGTGGGAAATCAACCGCTTCGATGTGCAGCTTGCCGGCCTCGATTTTCGAAAAATCCAGAATATCGTTGAGGATCACCATCAGCGACTCGGCCGAGCTTTGGACCGTGGTGAGGTAAGCGCGCTGCTCTTCGTCGAGGTCAGTGTCGAGTGCCAGCTCGGTCATGCCGATGACACCATTCATGGGAGTGCGAATTTCGTGGCTCATGTTGGCCAGAAAATCGCTCTTGGCCCGGTTGGCCGCTTCGGCCTTGGCGGTGGCGAGCTGCAAGGAGAGCTCCATGTCCTTGATGGCCGTGATGTCGGTGCGGATGCCGATGTACTGCTGGGGCAAGCCGTTGGCACCCGTCAGGGGCACGATGGTGGCATCAACCCAGTAGTGCGTGCCATCTTTCTTGCGATTTTTGACTTCGCTGCGCCAGACCTTGCCCTGGGTGATGGTGTGCCATAACTCGGCATAGAGTTCCGGGGGATGAAAGCCTGACTTGACGATGCGGTGGTTGGCACCCAGCAGTTCTTCGCGTGAGTAGCCGCTGATCTGGCAAAACCGGTCGTTGGCGTAGGTGATGTTTCCGTCCAGATCGGTGATGCTGACGATGGCGTGCTGGTCCAGCGCAAATTTTTGGCTGCTGAGGTCTTTGTTTTGGGTGAAGAGTCGCTCCGACACAATGTTCAAGGCGTTGCCCAGCGCCTCAATTTCAGCCGTTCCATGCGCCACCCGGATTTTGGCGCCCAAGTCATGGTCGAGCTCGCTCGCGAACGTGGTGGCCGCCCGCAGCGCCCGCATCGGCGGTCGCAGCAACAGCTTCAATAAAAGCAATGTGGCGCTGATGGCCAGCACGATGACCAACAGCGCTTGTGTCCAGATGTCCAGCGCAATCTGATTGAAGCCGTCGAGCCGGTAGCTCACCCGCACCCAGCCGAGCGGCCTGCCGCTGGCCACCACGGGATGCCAGGCCGAAATCTTTCCTTCATTGCCCACCAGAAAATCACGCATGGTGGCGGTGGTGTCGTGCGACTCCACCAGGGTGACTGGTTTCAAGACGCTTGGCAGCGGCAGTTTGACGGTGCTGAAGCGTGGCGACCACAAGCCCTTCTGGTTCACGACTTCGCTCAGTGGTTTGCCGGTTAAATCAGCCACCAGAACTGAATAAATACCCGGTACGGTGGCGGTCTGGACGGTGATGGTTTCGATGCTCGCCAGGTCTTCTGTGATCAGGAAGTAGGCGTTGATGGTGGCCAGGTTTTGTGCCAGCGCGGCCATTTGCGCCGAGATGGTGGCGCGGGCCTGGTCGGTTTGTTGCTTGGCGGTGTAGGCGCCATAGCCCAGGATCGAGGTCACCAGACAAGCGGCGGTCAGCAGCATCAGCTGGCGCTCCAGGCTGCGGGGGCGCCAGTTGTTAAACAGGCGAATGAGTACGCTAATCAGTCGACCCTGACTCATGCCGACAACATCAGTTCACCGCAGACCCGGGCCCGGCCTGCATTTTTGGCTATGTAGAGCTGGACATCGGCCTGGGCCAGCAAGGCGCTGGCGTCGCCCGGGGTGTCGCCAGTTCGGCCCGACACGCCCAGGCTGATGGTGACCACCGCCGCCGCATCGGAGTTGGCATGGGGGATGTTCTTCTCGCGAATACGCTGCTCCAACTCAATCGCCAGTGCCATGGCGTCATGAAACTCGGTCTCGGGCAGGATGCAGGCAAATTCTTCGCCACCATAGCGCGCGACCAGGTCGGCGGGGCGGCGCAGGCCTTCTTTCAAGGTGGTGGCAATCTGGCGCAGACAGTCGTCCCCGGCCTGGTGGCCGTAGTAGTCGTTGAAACGCTTGAAATAATCCACGTCCAGCATGATCAGGGACAGTGGGGACTGGTTGCGCACCGAACGGGCCATTTCCATGGCGAATTGCTGGTCAAAATAGCGCCGGTTGTAGACACCGGTCAGGCCGTCCAGAAACACCAGGCGGCGCATCACATCGGACTGTAGTTTCAGGGTGATGTGGGTCTTGACCCGGGCCCGCACCACAGCCGGGTTGACCGGCTTGGAAATGAAATCCACCGCGCCAACGCTGAGGCCCCGGGTTTCCTGAATGGCATCGGTGTAGGCCGTGACAAAAATAACCGGAATATCGCGCGTGGTTTCATCGGCCTTGAGCCGGGTGCAGACCTCAAAACCGTCCATGCCGGGCATCACGATGTCGAGCAGCACGAGGTCGGGCGGGTTGTCTTTGCACAGGGCCAGCGCCTGGGCGCCACTGGTGGCCATGAAGACCTGAAAATCGGCCGAAAAAATCTGGTACATCACCTGGATGTTGATCGGCTGGTCGTCCACCACCAGCAATTTGGGCTGGCCGCGGGTGCCGTCCAACAGATTGGCAATGGGGGCGTCGACGTAAAGCATGGTCAGGGCTATCGGCTTAGTTTCTGGATCAAGGACTCACATTGAACCACAGCCTGCGCAAAGTCGAAAGTGACCATGGCGGCATTCAAGGCTATGAATTCATCAGGGGCGATCTGCGCCAGCGCGTTGTCGAGTTGCGCATGGACGTCCACGGCGCGCATGTTGGCACGCTTGAGCAGGGTTTGCAGTTCGCGCAGCTGTGCCACGGTGTGGGGTTGGTCCAACTCGGTAGGGGCTGGGGCGAGGTGCACCGGTCCTGACGCTTGAACAAGTTGGCGGGCGATTGTGCCCATGCTGCGCATGGTGTTGGCAACGGCTTCGCGAAAGTGGGCGTGCAGCTCGCTTTGCTTGAGAGCGGCTTCGGCATTCACGCCTTTGACAAGACTCTCTGCTTCCCGGGCCACCGTGGCCAATGGGCTGGCGCCGACCGTGGCCGAGAGTCCTTTGAGGGTGTGCAGCAGGCGGGCGGCCCCGGCCAGGTCACTATTGCGCAGCAGCAGGTCGAGTTGGTCCGGCAGGCGGGCAATTTCGCTGAGGTATTCCTGCAGGATGCGGGCGTACAAATCGGTGTTGCCACCCAGACGCTCCAGCGCGCCCACCACGTCAATGCCTTCCGGGGTGGCGGTCACGGTTGCAGCGGTTGGTGTCACCGGGCCCTGGACTGGCGTGACCACCGGGGCACCCGCCGTGGAGTGGGTGATGGTTTGCAGTAACTTGATCAACTGCGGCAAGTTGAAAGGCTTGCCTACGTGGTCGTTCATGCCCGCGGCCAGACAGGCTTCGCGGTCGGAGGCCATGGCGTTGGCCGTCATGGCGATGATGGGCAGCTGGGTTAGCCCCAGTTCCGTGCGAATGGCGCGGGTGGCTTCGAAGCCATCCATCACCGGCATCTGCAGGTCCATCAGCACCGCATCAAACGGGGGATTCGCGGCTGCAACGGCCGCAACACCCAGTTGGCCGTTGGCCGCAATTTCAATCAGTGCCCCTTCGTTGCTGAGGAGTTCCTCGGCCACTTGCTGGTTGATCATGTTGTCTTCAACCACCAGCAGGCGCATACCTTCAAGGCGGCGCTGGGTGACGGTGGGAACTTTGATGACCTGATCTTGCTCATCGGCAGCCAGTTCCGTGGCGGGCAGTGTCAGGGTGAAGTAAAACGTACTGCCTTGGCCCAGCACGCTGTCGACGGCCAGTTCGCCGCCCATCAGCGTGACCAGTTGGCGGGAGATGGACAGCCCCAGGCCAGTGCCACCAAAGCGCCGGGTCGTGGAGGCCTCGGCTTGAGAGAAGCCGGTAAAAATATGCGCCAGCTTGTCGGCGGCAATGCCGATGCCACTGTCCTTGACCGAAAAACGCAAGGTGGTGTCGGCGTCCGTCCGAGCCAGTTGCCGGATTTGAATGACCACCTCGCCCTTTTCGGTGAATTTGATGGCATTGCCGCTCAGGTTGATGAGCACTTGCTGCAGGCGCATGGCATCGCCCACCAGGGCTTGAGGTGCCGCGGGATCGATGTCAAAACGCAGGGACACCGGTTTGTTGTCGACATTGGCCGAAACGATGACGGAGAGGTCGCGTATCAGGCGGTCGACCCGGAATGGTTGCAGGTCGAGTTCCATCTTGGCGGCGTCCATCTTGGAGAAATCCAGGATGTCATTTAACAAGCCCAGAAGCGACTTGGCGGCCCCTTCGGTTTTGCTGGCGTAGTCGAGTTGTCGGGGCGTCAGTTCGGTGTTTTGCAACAGCTTGAGCATGCCCAGAATGGCATTCATGGGGGTGCGAATTTCGTGGCTCATGTTGGCCAGGAACTGGCTCTTGGCGGTGGTGGCCGCTTCAGCGGCCTGCATGGCGGTTTGCAGCCAGTTTTCGTAGTCTTTTTCGGTGCTGATGTCGTGGCTGATGCCCAGATAACCGGTGCGCATGCCGTTGGCATCGGTCAGCGGGGTGATGACCAGTGCCGCCAAAAAACGACTGCCATTTTTGCGGACTTGGGTCCACTCGGATTTTTTGCCGAGCATCGATTCATGAATGATGACATCGGCCTCGGCCACCGGGGTGCCGAGTTCGAGCGTCATTTCGAGCGCGCGGGTCTTGATTTCGTCGGGGTCGGCAAACAGCGCGGTGCTGTGGATGCCCACCACTTCTGCTGCGGTGTAGCCCAGCATGCGCTCGGCGCCGGTGTTGAAGAGCGTGATGGTGCGGTCGAGCCCGGTGGTGATGACGGCCACTTCGGAGGCCGCGTCCAGTACCGACTGCAGCATGGCGGTGGTGCGCGCGGTCTCGGCGGCTGCGAGTTTTTGGGCCGAGATGTCCAGGTGGGTGCCCGACATCCACTCCGGTTTGCCATCGGCGGTCCAGGAGGTCACCTTGCCCCGGTCCTGAATCCAGACCCAATGGCCGTCGCGGTGGCGCATCCGGATTTCGCATTCGTAGTAGCCCAGCGCGCCTTCAATGTGCCGGGCCAGCAGGGCTTCTGCCGTTTTCAGGTCGTCAGGGTGACACTTCTCAAACCAGACCGCCACGCTGACCGGACTCAGTTCAGGCAGGGCGTAGCCAATGATGTCGGCCCAGCGCTCATTGATGACGAGCGCATCGGTTTGCACATTCCACTCCCAGGTGCCGGTGCGGGTGCCGATGATGATGTTGTTCAGGCGCTCGCGTTCATTGGCCAGTTCCAGTTGTGCAGCGCGGGCTTGCGTGATGTCGGTACGGATGGAGATGTATTTCTCGATGCCGTTGTCGTCAAAGAATGGTGAGATGACGCTGTCGACCCAGTACAGGGAGCCGTTCTTGGCGCGATTGCACACCACACCGCGCCAGACGTAACCGTTGGAGATGGTCTTCCACATCTTGTCCCAAAACGGAGCAGGTTGGGCGTCAGACTTGAGGATGCGGTGGTTTTGCCCCATCAGTTCTTCGCGGCTGTACCCACTGGTGATGCAAAAAAGGTCGTTGGCATAGATGATGTTGCCGGCCGGATTGGAGATAGACACGATCGAGTGCAGGTCAATGGCCTCCATCAGGGACTGGGATTCGCGGATGGCACGGTTCAATTGCTCGTTGTTGGCTTTTTGGGCGCTCAACAGGCGGCCCAGGTCAGCGTTCATGGACTGCGCCATGTTTTCAGCGCGAGCGCGCCCGATCAGCAGCAACCAGACAATGAAAGCCAGCAGCAAGCTCAGAGCGATACCGCCAGCCCCGACCAGCAACGGCGTGCTGGTGCTGCGTTCGGCATCAAACCCGGCACTGCTGCCCGAGCGCAGTGTCAGCAGACGCCCGCCAATGATCAGGCCCCTGACATCCTGGAAGCTGCGTTCGTTCAGGAAATTGGCTGGTGTCCGCGATTTGGCCGGGTCGTCGAAAGCGGGGGGCGACGAAAAAACCAGGCTCTCAGGGGAGGCCGTGGCACCGTCAAAAATTTCAAAATCGACGTCACCGTGGGTGATGGCCAAGGTGTTGTGCAGCAGTTCGCTGGCGATCAGGGGCGAGTAAAACAGCCCGACAAGCAGTTCGCGTCGGGTCTGGGGCGTGTCTGGTGTGGTGCCATCGGGGAACACCGGCACCAGGTAAAGAAAACCCGGCTCCTTTTCGCCAGCCTGCACCAGCGAAAGGGCGCCAGAGAGGCTGGGCGCACCGCTTGCGATGGCGCGTTCAACGGCCTCGCGGCGTACCGGCTCAGAACCCATGTCCAGCCCGATGGCGGACTCGTTGCCGGCCAGAGGTTCGAGGTATTTAACAACGTACAAATCGTCGGCATTGCCTTTGGTCTTGACGCTGAAAAACGGAGATTTGTCATTCTTCTCGGCCGCCTCAAAGCGGGCCAGGTCGGGTCGCATCACGCGTTCTATATAGCCAAAGCCGCGGATGCCGGGAAATTCTGTAGCGATGTCGCGCGTCATCACATAGGCGCGAAAGTTATCTCGTTTCATCTCGCTGGAGGCGCGTGTGCTGGCCTGCGCGCCAATGGCTCCCCGAATGCCATAAAGTGGTTGGCGGAACTGGGTTTGCACAGCAGCTTCTAAATTGTCAACGTACAGGTTGAAGGCCAGCAAAGCCGAATCACGCAGGTTTTCGCGTGTGACGTGCAGGCTGTAGACCGTGAGCGACAACCCGGCCACCAACATGACGAGGGCAGATAGCAAGGGCTTCCAACCATATTTCAAGGGGCTAATGTCGTGTTTTAAGCGCATGGACTCAGGGTGTCTTTGTCGTCGATTTAGAAGCTGGATTATCAGCGGCATTTTCATACGGCGTTAGCGGTTGGAAAGCTGTTACTGCCATGTAACTGCTTCCATGTGAAAATGCGAAACTTAATTACAAGGAGACACTTACATGACCCGTCGCGCAACCAAAATCGTCGCCACTCTTGGCCCCGCCTCCAGTGACCCCGCCGTGCTGGAGCAGATGATTCGCGCCGGTGTCAATGTGGTTCGCCTGAATTTCAGCCATGGCAAGGCGCAAGACCATATCGACCGGGCGCGCATGGTGCGCGAAGTGGCGAGCCGGGTCGGTCGCGAGGTCGCCATCATGGCCGACCTGCAGGGGCCCAAAATTCGGGTTGGCAAGTTTGCCGACGGCAGCATCATGCTGGTGCCCGGTCAGAAGTTTGTGCTCGACGCTGCCCGCACCGAACTGGGTGACATCGACGCCGTCGGGCTCGATTACAAGGCGCTGCCGCGCGAGGTCAAGGCTGGCGATGTGCTGCTGCTCAACGACGGGCTGATCGTCATCACGGTGGACTCGGTCCGGGGTGAGCAGGTCTACACCACGGTCAAGCTCGGTGGCGAGTTGTCGAACAACAAAGGCATCAACAAACAGGGCGGTGGCTTGACGGCACCCGCACTGACCGCCAAGGACATGGACGATATCCGTACCGCCATGAGTTTCCAGGCCGACTACGTGGCCGTGAGTTTCCCCAAGAATGCGATCGACATGGAACTGGCGCGCCAGTTGTGCAACGTGGCTGCGGCCGAATACGGCCACAAGCCGGGCCTGATCGCCAAGATCGAGCGGGCCGAGGCGATCCCGAAACTGCTGGAAATTTTGATGGCCAGCGACGGCATCATGGTGGCGCGGGGCGATCTGGCGGTTGAGGTTGGCAATGCGGCGGTGCCCGCCTTGCAAAAACGAATGATCAAACTGGCCCGTGAAAATGACAAGTTCGTGATCACCGCCACGCAGATGATGGAGTCCATGATTACCAACCCGGTGCCGACCCGCGCCGAGGTGAGCGATGTGGCCAACGCGGTGCTGGATGGCACCGATGCCGTGATGTTGTCGGCCGAGACCGCCGCCGGTAAATTCCCGCTGGAAACCGTGGTCGAGATGGCCAATATTTGCCATGCGGCCGAAGGGCACGCCGACTTTGAACTGGAAGCCGATTTCACCGGCAAGACCTTCAAGCGCATTGATCAGTCGATTGCCATGGGCGCGCTGTTTACCGCGCACCACTTGGGCGCCAAGGCGATTGTGGCCATGACCGACAGTGGCTCCACGGCCTTGTGGATGAGCCGTCACCTGATTCAGGTGCCGATTTACGCGCTCACCTCCAAAGTGGCAACGCAGCGCAAGATGGCGATTTACCGCAATGTGCGCCCGCTCTTCATTGACACCAGTGCCGTTCGTGACACGGCACTGTCCGAGGTCGAGAACCACCTGAAAAACCGGGGCATTGTTCAAACGGGTGATATCTACGCCATTACCTGCGGGGAACCGATGGGCGCGCCCGGCGGCACCAATATGCTTAAGATTTGTCAGGTCTCCTGAGTTTTCTGAGGGGTAAAATTCGCCGATCGGTACAAGTTACCAAGCGGTTACCAACTCTGAAGGGATATCAAATGGCTCTCGTTTCAATGCGCGAACTTCTGGACCACGCTGCCGTCAATGGCTACGGCATTCCAGCTTTTAATGTCAATAACCTGGAGCAGGTGCAGGCCGTCATGGCCGCCGCTGATGAAGTCGGCGCGCCGGTCATCCTGCAAGCCAGTGCGGGTGCCCGCAAGTACGCGGGTGAGTCGTTCATCAAGCACCTGATTCAGGCGGCGGTTGAGGCCTATCCACACATTCCGCTGGTAATGCACCAGGATCACGGTCAAAACGTGGACGTCTGCCAGGGCGCCATCAACCTGGGCTTCAGCTCGGTGATGATGGACGGCTCCCTGATGGCGGACGGCAAAACCATTGCCAGCTACGAGTACAACGTCGAAGTCACCCGCAAGGTGGTCGACATGGCCCACGCCACTGGCGTGACGGTCGAAGGCGAACTGGGCTGCCTGGGCTCGCTGGAGACCATGAAGGGCGACAAGGAAGACGGCCACGGCACCGATGCCACCATGACCCGCGAGCAAATGCTGACTGACCCCGAGCAAGCGGCTGACTTTGTCAAGCGCACCCAACTGGACGCGCTGGCGATTGCCATCGGCACCAGCCACGGCGCGTACAAATTCACGCGCAAGCCCACAGGCGACATTCTGGCGATTGACCGCGTGATGGAAATCAACAAGCGCATTCCCAATACCCATCTGGTGATGCACGGTTCTTCCAGCGTGCCGCAAGACTTGTTGGCCATCATCCGCGAGTTCGGCGGCAACATGAAAGAAACCTACGGCGTGCCGGTGGAAGAAATTCAAAAAGCCATCAAGTTCGGCGTGCGCAAGATCAACATCGACACCGACATCCGCCTGGCCATGACCGCGGCCGTGCGCCAATACATGTTCCAGAACCCTGACAAGTTCGACATGCGCGACTGGCTCAAGCCCGCCCGCGAAGCTGCCATGCGCATTTGCAAGCAGCGCTACATGGAGTTTGGTTGTGAAGGCCAGGGTTCCAAGATCAAGACCCACACCCTGTTTGAGGTGGCTGGCAAATATGCCCGCGGCGAGTTGGCGCAAGTCGTCCAATAGAACTTTCTAATTGCGATAATCTAGGCCCGTTGCTGGTGATGCCACCGCTTCGGGCCTTTTTAGTTTTTAAGCTGTCCCTGCACTGAGTACCCCGATATGACGACTGCCCTTCACACCTCCATGCTCACCTCTCTGCCCTTGCTGGCGCGCGGCAAGGTGCGCGACAACTACGCGGTGGGCGACGACCGCATCCTGATGGTGGCGAGCGACCGCCTGAGCGCGTTTGACGTCATCATGGGCGAACCCATCCCCGGCAAGGGCGTGCTGCTGACGCAAATGGCCCTGTTCTGGTTTGAAAAACTTGGCCCCAAGGGTTTGAATATTTGCCCGATCCACCTCACCGGCGAAACGCCCGAGAGTGCCGTGACGCCGGCCGAAGTGCCGCAGGTGGTGGGCCGCTCCATGCTGGTCAAGCGCCTGAAGCCGCTGCCGGTGGAAGCCGTGGTGCGCGGCTACTTGGCGGGGAGTGGTTGGGCCGAGTACCAGCACAACCAGGCCGTGTGCGGCGTGCAGTTGCCACCCGGCTTGAAGAATGCCTCCAAATTGCCCGAGCCCATTTACACCCCCGCCGCCAAGGCAGCGGTCGGCGACCATGACGAAAACATCACCTTCGAGCAAACCGTGGCCATGATCGGCCTCGACCTGGCCACCCGCATTCGCGACCTCAGCATTGCCATTTACAAGGCGGCTGCCGAGTTTGCGCTGACCAAAGGCATCATCATTGCCGACACCAAGTTCGAGTTTGGTCTGGACGCCGACGGCACACTGACGCTGATGGACGAAGTGCTCACCCCCGATTCCTCGCGGTTTTGGCCCGCTGAGAGCTACCAGGAAGGCACCAACCCGCCTAGCTACGACAAGCAATTTGTGCGCGACTGGCTGGAGCAGGCGCAGGTGGACGGCAAGCCCTGGAGCAAAACGCCGCCCGCGCCGCGCGTGCCCAACGAGGTCATCACCAAAACGGCCGCCAAGTACCAGGAAGCGCTGGAGCGCCTGACAGGCTGACACATTCACAGACACAGCACTGCCATGCGAACCCGGCTTTCCTATATTCCCATCAGTGACGCCCAAGAGGGCATGGTGCTGGGCGCGCCGCTCAGTGTGGTGTACCGGGGCATGCTGAGCCTCACTTTCCCGGATGGCCACGCGCTCACCGAAGAAAATTTGCACCAGCTCAGCGCCCATTTCGCCGAGTTCATGTGCATTGAGCTGCCAGATGAACGTTCTGACGAGCAGGTGGCAGTTGATGCGGCGGCTTCGGCTAACCGTGTGATGGAAATTTTTAACGGTGTTGACTTGAGTAACCCCACCATGGCAAGCTTGTTTGATCAAGTGCTGCTCTACCGGAGCGCATGATGGCCGCTATGACGATTTCTCGTGAAGAGGTCATTCTGCACAGCACTAAGCTGCCCAGTTTTCCGCGTTTTGTCACCGATATTCTGGCCGCGCTGGATGACCCCGAAGGTTCGATCACCGTACTGGCGAACTGCGTCATCCGCGACCCGGTCATCACGGCGCGCGTGCTTTCGATGGCCAATATAGCCTCTGCGCGCGGGCGGTACGCCGGTGAAATCAGTGACGTGTACACCGCTATTTCACTCATCGGCATGGGCCAGGTGCGCCAGATCACGCTGGTGAGTTGCTTGGGTGCGTTTGTCGGTGGCGTGGCCGTACAAGGCATGCCCACCACGTTCTGGAAGCACTGCGTGGCCGTGGGCGTGTGCTGTGAAGAAGTGGCGTTGCACATCTCGGCGCCCGTTTCTTCTGATGCCGCGCTGGTGGCCGGCCTGCTGCATGACATCGGTCAGCTCTGGTTTTACACCTTCAACCCCGAACTGTATAAAAAATGCTGGCATCAGGCGCTGACGCAGGCCGTCAGCATCGAAGAGGTCGAGCAGGATTATTTTGGCGTCAACCACTCTACGGTGGGTGCCTGGTTGGCGGAACACTGGACCTTGCCAACGGGCATTGTGGCGGCCATTCGCGGCCACCATGTGCCAGACAGTGCGCCGGGCGACACGCTGGTGGCCATGGTGCATGTGGCTGAAGTGCTGGCCAATGCGTTGGACCTGGGGGGGCGCGACGAGAACCGCGTCACCTACATTTCAACCGCAGCCTGTGAGCTACTTGAGCTGACTTGGGATGAAAAAATTCGACCGCTGTTTGGGCGCATCGAAGGGCGCAGCCGGCACGCCAATGGTTTTTTCCCGGCTGAGCCCAAACACTGAATTAACTCAGAATCACGCTGCTCAGGCGGCGGCGGTAGGTGGCCACGGTCGGGTCTGCCGGCGGAATCTGACCATCGGCAACCTTGACCTTGGGGGGCTCGATGATGTCCAGAATGGCGATGAAGGTCTTGCGCGCCAGGTCGTCAGCCCAGCTTTTGTCGCGCATCAAAATCTCTAGCAACTCGTCCATGGCGCCGACCCAGTTTTGCGCCGCCATCAGGGTTTGAGCTTTGGCAAAGCGGGTGTCGAAATCGCGCTTGTTTAACGCAATTTTTTCATCAAAACTGGCTGTAGCCCCCGTCAAGTCTGCGCGATCCGCTGCAAAATCTATAGCATTCATCCAGCGCTGCAAGGAATCGAATTTGCGCACATGCGCGGCTTTGGCAATCACCGGGGCAAACGCCACCTTGCCATCGTCATCGCGACCCGCCAGCAGCAAGTGCTTGATGTAGTCAAAGCGGGCGTCTTCGTCGTCCGGGTTTTTCAGCACCGCCTGGTGCAAGGCCTCTTCGATCGCCACCGGATCATCGGCGGCGGGCGCGTCGCTGACCTCGACGCTGGTCACTTCGGCTTCCAGCACGTCACCGGCGGGCAGGTGTTTGTCCAGAAACTCCTTGATCTGGCCCTCGGGCAGCGCGCCCGTGAAACCGTCCACTGGTTTGCCCTGGTACATCAGCACGCAGGTCGGAATGCTGCGAATGCCAAAGGCCTGGCTCAGTTCCTGCTGCTCGTCCGAGTCGATCTTGACCAGCTTGAAGCGCCCGGCGTAAGCGGTCTCGATTTTTTCGAGCAGCGGGCCAATCACCTTGCAGGGGCCGCACCAGGGGGCCCAGAAGTCCACCAGCACCGGGGTGTGCATCGAGGCGTCAACCACCTCGGCATCAAAGTTTTCAACCGTTACGTTCATCATTTTTAGTCGCTCTGGGTAGTTCAGTAAAATTCAACTTTTGATCACTTGCGGGACAGACCGCCGCTG
>SESB01000385.1_pt1 | contig 32553 bp, 32 predicted proteins | sample 3171441 | NCBI WGS metagenome assembly SESB01 (sample SAMN06051867, study PRJNA518727) | freshwater metagenome | biome: subpolar coniferous forest; feature: holomictic lake; material: water; isolation source: holomictic Lake 227, 6 m depth | place: Canada: near Kenora, Ontario | collected... | reverse complement strand
ATGCTGAACCTGTTGGCGCGTGATTCACAGTTGCGCCAATGACCGAAAATTTTTGCGTCGCGGAAAGTTCGCCGCCAAAATTATCACTGACGACATAATCGACATTTACCGCGCCATTAAAATCCGTCGTCGGTGTAAACGTGCTTTTTTCGCCGTCAAAAACAACTGCGCCATTGTCTGCTGACAAACTGACGATTTTTAAGGTGTCGCCGTCCGCATCGCTAAAACCTTTTAATAAATCGCTGGCGTTCAACGTGTAAACGGTATTTTGTTTGCCATTGGCAAGCGTCGCGTTGGCTGAACCAGTCGGAGTTTGATTGTTTGAATTACTCATTGTGGATTTTCCTGTGTTTGATTAAAGGCACGCATATCGTCATTTTCAACGCGCTGATAAATTTCTAAAACTGGCAACGTCAAGCCGATTGAAGTAAAAGTGATGTCGTCGTCAATGTAGTAATAACTCGATTGCCAGTTGTCAGCTCTGCGGAAAACTTGAATTTCAACGCGGTCTTGTTCGATTAAAACGTATTCTTCTAAGGTTGTAATACTTTGATAAACGAGGCGTTTTAAGGTTTGGTCAAATTTGCGCGTTGAGTTGGATAACACTTCGACAATGATTCGCGGCGATTCTTCAAAATGACTGTCTCCATCGCCTTTTGTGCAACTGACTAACACGTCAGGATAAAAGTATTTTTTGCCTTTATCCGCGCGAACTTTCATATCGGAGCTAAATACTTCACACTGCGTATTTTTTAAATGTGTGCCAATATCTATCACTAAATTTGAAATAATACGTTGATGGCTTCGGCTCGCGCCCGCCATTGCAAAAATTTCACCATCAAAATATTCGTGTTTAGTTTCGCTGATTTTTTCACGTTCAAGATAATCTTGTTCACTGATGTAATCGGATTGGTAATTGGGAAAGCTCATTTTTTCTCCAAAGTAATAAATGATGGGTTTAAAGCACATCCCCCAGCCTTTCAGGCTGCCCCCTTCAAAGGGGGCGAAAGATTAAAAAGCTACCGAACCGCTTTTAATTCTTACCTGTTTTGCCCCCTTTGAAGGGGGCGGCGCGATAGCGCGGGGGGGATGTGCTTTTATTTCCGAATCGCCACCGTCGCCCGCGCGATATTGTCTTTCATATTCACGTCTTTTTCAGCCGACCACGTCGTGACACCAAAACTCAAACCACCCGCTTTCGTCATTTTCACCGTCACCGCTTTCGTGATTGAACCATTCGGCACCACATTTCCCACCGAACACACCACGCTCAACCCGTTGAAATTACACTCATCTGGTTTTGTCACCAAACTCACCGTGTTTTTTGGTAATCCAAAACTCATTTTGGCATCCGTCGCCGTGCCACTGCCTTTGTTGGTCAACGTCGCAGTAAACGTGATATTGCCATTTACCGTCGCAGGATTGGGCGTTCCCGTAATAGTTGGCACTAAATCCACACCGCCTGATACAACAGGCGTTGTAGTCGTTCCCGCTGTCATCGAACCGCGAACTAAACGTGCCGAATAAGCATTAGATGTCTTGCCACTGTATGAACTACCACCTGTTTCAAAATTGACAATCCAAGCGTAAGACGTATTGTAATCACCTGCCATTTGCGTAGTAGTCCAAAATTGAACGCTCGGCGCATCTGGAAACACAATGACATTGGTAGCCGGTTTATAAGCCGAATAATCGACAATCGTTTGTAATTCGCGCAAACTCGGTAAACGCCAATCTGTTTGACCGCCTAAAGTGCTAGTCAATTTCATCGCTTTATCTTGGGTGTAAGTTGTCGATTTTCCATCACAACCGCCGTCATTCCACGTTTGCCCCATCGCGCAACGTTGCCACGTTAAACCCGTTTTGGTGTGCGTCACAGTGCCGTCGGCGTTATCAACAAAATCTGTTAAACGTAATGTAGTCGCAAGCGGTGTGCCGCGTACCAATCGAACATTATTATCACCGTAGTAGCTGTAAGAGTTCTCACCCGTCCTAAAATTGATTTGCCAACCATAAGTGTAGCTGGTTGAGGATTCCGAATATAAAGAAGATGACCAAAAGTTGTCACTAGGCGTTTGCGGAAAAAGTGATTTGTTGATGGCAGGCTGATTTTTTCTTAAATCGATGAGCGAGTTAAGTTCAGCAACATTCGGCATACGCCAATCTTTTTGTCCAGCAAACTCACTGGTGATTTTCATGGCATCAGCGTAACTGTAATTTTCTGCTGCATCCGCGCAAGTGCCAGTGGCACCATTCCACGTTTGCCCAACCGAACAGGCTTGCCAAATTAAACCAGTTGGCGTGTGTGTCACCGTGCCGTCATTGTTTTGCACGAATTCGCCAGCGGTGAGCGTTAAGCCTTCAGCAAACGCATTGCCGGCGAGTAAAAAACTGATGGTGGCAGCGAGAGTTAATTTTTTTAACATGAGAGATTTCCTTTTTGAACAATTGAAGATTGAAGTTTGCAACATTGTGAACGTTTGCCTAAAAAAAACAATGTTAGCGTAATCAATACAAATGTTAACGCAATCGATATAAAAGTTTGAAATCGAAAATTATTGTTTATATTGTGCAGTGATTACAGTTTTTCAGAGAAAAAAATGAACGATTTGCCCCTCAAAATTTTAAAAACAGTTTTTGGTTATCCCCAATTTCGGGGACAACAACAAACGATTATCGATGGTGTAATTGCCGGTCAAAATGCGCTGGTGTTGATGCCGACCGGTGGCGGAAAATCGTTGTGTTATCAGATTCCTGCGTTGATTCGTGACGGCGTGGGTGTGGTTATTTCACCGCTGATTGCGTTAATGCAAGATCAGGTTGATGCCTTAAAACAAGTGGGCATTCGCGCGGCGTTTTTGAATTCGACCTTAACGATACAAGAAACACGCGAAATTGAAAAACAATTAGTTGCGGGTGAAATTAAGCTGCTTTATATCGCGCCCGAACGGTTGAAAATTGCGACAACGTTAGAATTTTTGAAAACCTTGCCGATTGCGTTGTTTGCCATTGATGAAGCGCATTGCGTTTCACAATGGGGACACGATTTTCGGGTGGATTATTTAAATTTGTCGATTCTGCACGAGCAATTTCCGAACGTGCCGCGCATTGCTTTGACCGCCACCGCTGACCAACGCACGCGCCTTGAAATTCAACAACGGCTGAAACTCGACGACGAAGATGCGAAGCTTTATATCAGCGGTTTTGATCGTCCGAACATTCGTTACACGATTGTGCAAAAATTGGTGTCTAAATCCCGTTCGGAACGCCATCAATTGCTCGATTTTATTCGCAAACATCACGACGGTGACGTGGGAATTGTCTATTGTTTGTCGCGTAAAAAAGTCGATTCGGTGGCGGAATGGTTGACCGAAAAAGGCATTAACGCCCTGCCCTATCACGCGGGTTTGCCGACAGACGTGCGCCAACAAAATCAGCAACAATTTTTGATGCAAGACAATATCGTGATTGTCGCCACGATTGCCTTTGGAATGGGGATTGATAAACCGAATGTGCGTTTTGTCGCGCATTTGGATTTGCCCAAAAGTGTCGAAGCGTATTATCAAGAAACGGGGCGTGCCGGTCGTGACGGTGCGTCTGCTAATGCGTGGATGGCTTACGGCTTGTCTGACATTGTGATTTTACGAAAATGGATTGAGCAATCCGAAGCCGACGAAACGCACAAAAGTTTGGAAAATTACAAACTCAACGCGATGCTGGCGTTGTGTGAACAAGTGCATTGTCGGCGGCAAACGTTGTTGCAGTATTTTGGCGAAACGTTAGCGAAACCTTGCGGGAATTGCGATTGCTGTTTAGAACCGCCGCAAATGTGGGACGGAACGATTGCCGCGCAAAAAGCGTTGTCGTGCGTGCTTCGCACCAGTCAAACTTTCGGGTTTGGTGTTTCGCATTTAATTGACGTTCTGCACGGTATTCAAACGGTCAAAATCCAACACCATAAACACGATGAATTATCGACTTTTGGTATTGGTAAAGATTTGGACAATGATCAATGGCATTCTGTATTTCGACAATTGGTGGCGTTGAATTTGGTTAGAGTGGATTTTACTTATAACACATTGAAACTGGCGGAAGCCGGTCATCCGGTGTTGCGCGGCGAACAGACGTTAATGTTTCGCCAAGAAAATCGTGCTGAAAGTTTACCTCGCGCTCGTAAAATTGTTAAAAAAGCGGCGGTGGCGGAAGATTTAAAATCACGTTTTTGGGCAGCATTACGCGAAAAACGTAGCGAACTTGCCACCAAACAAATGGTTCCAGCGTACACGATTTTTCAAGATTCGACGTTGATGGCAATACTCGAAACCAAACCGCGTACGCGGATTGCAATGGGTGAAATTTCAGGCGTGGGCGAACATAAATTAGAATTGTACGGATTCGATTTTCTACGAATTGTGCAAACGTTTGTGATTTTGGAAAATGCTGATGATTTAACGTCGAGCGGTATCACGATTAAATTGTTCAAATTAGGCGTGGCGATTCCCGAAATTGCGGTGTTGCGGCAATTTCAAGAGACGACGATTTATTCACATTTAGCCGACAGCATTACGCAACAGGAATTAGCATTGAGCGACGTGGTCACATTAACGCCGGATGAATTGACAAAAATTAACACGTCGATTCAAAATTTGCCAAACGAATTCAAAAATTCGCTTAAACTGGTTCATGACGAATTTAACGAAAAATACAGTTACGGCATTTTGCGTTGTATTCGTGCCGCGTTGGCACATCATTAACAGGTGTTATTGTAGGGGTTCACTGCGTGAACCCGCATAAAACAATTATTCATGATAGCGTTGTGCATTGCGGGCGTACGCAGTACGCCCCTACGAAATTTTTTTCGCAACATCAGACATTAACAAACTCAAAAGGTAAAAATTATGGCAGTTGGACAAAACACATTTCCTGTTATGCCGCCAATTCACGGCGTGGCATTAGGCACTACGAACGCGGGAATTAAACAAACGGTGCGCGATGATTTATTGGTTTTTCAATTTGCCGAATCGGCAACGTGCGCGGCGGTATTTACGCAAAATGCGTTTTGTGCCGCACCGGTTCATATCGCCCGAGCGAATTTAGCTCACGCGCCACGTTGGTTGTTAATCAATTCGGGCAATGCGAACGCGGGAACCGGTGAACAAGGCATGAACGACGCACGACAAACCTGTCAGGATTTGGCGCAACTGGTCGGTGGAAACGCGCAGCAAGTGTTGCCATTTTCAACCGGCGTAATTGGTCAACCGTTGCCCGTCGAAAAAATCGAAATCGGTTTACCCAAAGCCATCGCGAATTTGGCTGAAAATCAGTGGGAACAAGCCGCGCAAGCGATTATGACGACCGACACTTTTCCAAAAGGTGTGTCGAAAGTGATTATGTTGGACGGTGAAACGGTCACGATTAACGGCATTTCCAAAGGCGCGGGCATGATTCAACCGAATATGGCAACGATGTTGGGCTTTATTGCCACCGATGCCAAAATTAGCCAACCGTTATTGCAGCACTGTTTAGCCAACGCGGTAGAATTATCGTTTAATCGCATTACCGTCGATGGCGACACGTCCACGAATGATGCGTGTGTGTTGGTCGCGAGCGGCTGTTCATTGGCACCTGAAATCGTGGCAGATTCTGAACAGTATCAAATTTTTGCCGCTGCCGTTTTGGCGGTGAATAAAGAACTCGCAGAATTGATTGTGCGTGACGGTGAAGGCGCGACCAAGTTAATGCGGATTGTGGTTTCGGAAGCAGCAGACGATGCCGAAGCGGTGCAAGTCGCGAAAACAATTGCTCATTCGCCACTGGTGAAAACGGCATTTTTCGCCAGTGATCCAAATTGGGGGCGTATTTTGGCAGCCGTTGGACGCGCGGGCGTGAAAGAAATGGAAATCGAAAAAATCCGCATTTATTTGGACGACGTGTGCATCGTGCGTGACGGGGGACGCGCGGCAGATTACACCGAAGAAGCCGGTCAAGCCGTGATGAATCAAGCCGAAATTAGGATTGGTGTAAAATTAGGACGCGGTGACGCAACGCAAACCGTGTTGACCTGCGATTTTTCGTATGATTATGTGAAAATTAACGCGGAATATCGGACGTAATCGGCGTTTGGAGCAAATCCCCCAGCGCGTTGCGCTGCCCCCTTCAAAAAGGGGGCGAAAGATTAAAAACCAATGGCTTTTGAATGAGTTGAGTGCAAAACACTCCGCAGTTTCATATTCAATAAAGCCAGTTGGTATGATACCCAATAAATTAAACACAATCCTTGCCAATGAAAACTTATACAACACGCCCTTTAGAGAACACACCATTAGCCATATCAGATGCTATCAATTTATTATTTGCCAATTGTCCCAGTGAATCGGAACGCTATGAAAAAAGCAGACTCATTACGGAGATATGCGTTATAGATGCTCTGCCCTTCTATAAAACTTTTTTTGGGGCTTATGATGTTGATAACACACTCATTGGCATTGGCGGTATTAAGGCGGCTGATTGGGCTTCTGATACTCACATACTTTATATGGTCGCTGTAGAGGAAGCGCATCGTGGTCAAGGAATTGGGTCTAAATTAGAAGCTGATAGAATTCAATGGATGCGGGAGAATTTCACTCATGGTCGATGTCTCGTCAGTACCAAACATAAAAAGCGTTTTGAGCGTTGGGATTTTAGAGTTGTCAGTGAAGTGAATGATAGGTATCTGATGGTTTTAGAATTTTAACCATGAAATAAAATTGTCATGTTATCGGATTAGAGTGGAACTTTTAATTTTGTTGGAGTGACTGATAATGAAGTGTCCAATTTGTAAACAACTCAGAACGCATAAATTACACACCGATAAATGTAGTCAAAAGGCAAGAAAATTAAAAAACGAATCTTTCATCAGTGCTTACAAAGCCATTGATAGTAGATTTTTACCCGCGTATTAAAGCAACGGCTTTTGCTGTGTCGTCTTTGCCCCCTTTTTCAAGGGGGAGCGGCGATAGCCGCAGGGGGATTTTCTTTAGCCAAGAATCGGAAATAGTAATTTAAACGTGCTGCCGTGATTGCTTTCACTTTGATTAGACTCCACCAAAAGATGTCCGCCCGATTGATGCACGATACCGCTTACCGCTGATAAACCTAATCCCGTGCCTTCGCCTTGTGATTTGGTGGTGAAAAACGGATCGAAAAGCCGACTAATAATTTTAGACTCAATACCTGGAAAATTTTTTAACGAATACGAAACAAAGGTTTTAAATTCGTTTTTGTCCACAAATTTGGATGACAAATAAAAACTATTCAGCGACTCAAGGGTATTTAAATTGCTGACAACAGCCGTTTCCATTACGCTACTCAACTCTTTTGCACTGTAGTCGAATTCCATTTTCACACGGGCATTGCTGCTTTCTATTTCATAAAAAACCGCCGTAACCGTCAGCAAAAAAATGATGGAAATGGGTAATGTCATCATCCATCTTCTGCACTGCCAAACGGGATTTTCTGTTGATAAACAAATCAAAGTCAGTGGCGCGAAAATAACAATGCCTAACGCATCGCCACCCCACCACGATAACCAGTTGAGGAAAAATGCTTCCGCTGGCATTCTGCCCATCGCGACCAATAACGAAACGGAAAACGTTGAATTCAACAACGCGCTGACGAATCCACCGTAAAACAAAAATAACAGGATATTTTTTTTGTTAGACAAAATGTTGGGTTTTCCCGCCAATCGTCGCACTAAATAAGCCCCAACAAAGGCTTGTAGCACCGCACCGCCGGAAATGGCTAACGCAATGAGTGACGGATTTAAACTTTCTGATAAGTCGTTTTCGGTGATGGGAATCGTGCCGTTGAGCAAAACTGCGCCGAGTAATATGCCCCAACCTGCTCGTTTTCCGTAAAGTAGAACACTCGCCAACGCAATGCCCGACGAGGGAAAAATAACGGTGGCGTAACTGGGTGGAATGACAAACAGATTGCCCAATTTTCCTGCGATAAAATAAGCTGCGGCGACTCCGATAATTTGAATAAAACAGATTAAAAATGGACGTTGTGCGAGGCTTTTTATCATTATGGGTTCTTATATGTTTAAGACAGTGAATAACAAAAAACCACTGATTTAAAGCAGTGGTTCTTCATTCTAGCAGAAATTAAAACGGAATATCGTCATCGTAAGGCGCATCAAAACTAGGAGCGGGAGCTGGGCGCGGTGCTTGTGGTGGTGCATAATTGGGCGCAGGCGGTGGCGCGTAATTTTGAACCGGCGGTTGTTGATAAGCCGGCGCAGGCGGTTGTTGATAAGCGGGTTGTTGTGGTTGATATTGCTGCGGTTGTGGTGCGTAACTCGCCGCTGGTGCGGGTGCGTTATAATCGCTAGAACCCGAAGATTCGTTACGTTTACCGACCAAATCCAAAATGCTGGCATTGACTTCTAAACTGGTTTTCATCGTGCCGTCATTCGCTTTGTATTCATTCATGGTCAATTCACCAGAAATAAAAACTTGCTGCCCTTTCCTTAAATAATCTTTGAGCGTTCCTTCTGCTTTTTTCCCCCAAACGACAACGCGCAACCACGTCGTTTTTTGCTTATCTCCAAATCCCGTATGATTGGCAACATTAACATTTAACACAGCTTGTCCCGAGGGTAAAAATCGCACTTCAGCGTCCGATCCGACAGTTCCCGTACACGAAAAAACATTACTCATCTTTTATTTCCTTTTTAGTTTAATAATAATTTGTGTCGCGCTATTTCTTATGATTCAGCGCAACGATTTTACGGCTCATTTATCACCGTATTGACCAACGCGCCAATACCGTCAATTTCTATTTTTACCACTTGTCCCGCTTTCAAATAACCGCGCGGTTTCATTTTTACACCAACGCCGTTCGGCGTTCCCGTGGTGATAATGTCGCCGACTTCCAGCGTCATGGCTTGCGACAAATACGCAATCATTTCATAACAATTGAACATCATGTGGCGCGTATTTGAATTTTGGCGCAACTCGTCATCCACCCACGTTTTCAAATTCAAATCGTGCGGATTTTGAATTTCATCCGCTGTCACCATCCACGGGCCAATCGGGCCGTGCGTGTCGAACGATTTACCGACCGTCCACGTTGGCGACCGAAATTGCCAATCGCGCACGGTCACATCGTTTGCAATCGTAAAACCCGCAATAACTTCGTGCGCGTTTTCAACGGAAACGTGTTTGCATTTTTTGCCAATAACAAATGCTAATTCCCCTTCATAATCCAATTTTTCAGACACGCGCGGTAAAAAAATCGAATCGCCGTGACCCATGACGCAACTGCTTTGTTTGGTGAAAAACAGCGGGAATTCAGGTTTTTCTAAACCCGTTTCGTCAATGTGGTCGGCGTAATTTAAACCAATTCCCAGATATTTTCGCGGGCGGGGAATCGGCGCGAGCAATTGCACATCCGCCAACGGAATTCGATGCGCTTCCGATAAAATCAGTTGCTGCATTTTTTGCAACGCGCTATCGCCTTGTTCTAAAAATTCAATCATATCCGTGGGCAAATTCGCGTCACCGAAACTGTCTACGATTTGATTTTCAATCACCGCGCCAATGCGTGTTTGATGTTGATATGTAAAAGTTGCTAATTTCATAAGTTATTAAAAGTTAATGTGTTATAAATCATTCTTCAAAACCGCCGCCTTTCTACTCGCCGCGCCATCAATCACTTTCTGCGCGTCGTCGATTTGCTTTTCAAAGGTTTCTATTTGCGTGACCATTAAACAAATCGTTTATTTCTATCTTTTTTGTTGCCGTACACGTCTTTTCTATCGCCAATTTTGACAATTTCAATCATTAACTGCTGCTCAAAAAGTGAATACACTACGCGATAATTTCCAACTCGAATACGATAACTCTGTTGTGAACCCGTCAGTTTTTTATAACCGTGCGGACGTGGATTTTCAGCTAATGCCGCAATGGCTTTCACAACGTTTTCACCTATTTCACGCGGGAGTTGTGCAAGCTCCTTTTTCGCACTGGGCTTGATTTCAATGCGATAGCTCATAACCCAACTCAGCTAAAACTTGGTCAAACGGTTGTGCAATTTCATTTCGACGTTCAGCAATCGCGGCTAAATCCTCTAAATCTTCAAGTAATTCTTGATAATCAGACAACGACAAAATGACTGACATTTTTTCGCCTTCAGCATTCGTAATGTATTGGGGTTGTGCGTTCATTTTTTCACCTTTGGATATTTCATAAATAATTTTTCAAAACCGCCTGTTTCGCTTCTTTAATAGCGATTTCAAAACCCTTCATCGTCATGCCTTCTTTCAACAACGCACTTTTGTTTTTTTCTAAATCTTCAATTTCATTCACGATTTGCTGTTGAATGTCTAAAGGCGGGAGCGGAATTTTAGCACCAGCCAAATACTTAAAATGCCTTTCATATTTGTCGTTATTAGTTATTTCGACTAGCTGAATCAGGTAAAAAAAGCATTTTGGCAAATACATTTCAGGATTAACTTTTAAAAGCTGTGTTCCATCTGCACCGCGTATAAACGGAAAATCAACGTATTTGAATGTGCAACTGTGGTCGCCAAAAATAATCAACGGCAAATCAGTTACGGGTTTGTCCAAATCGGTATAGCCCGAAATAAGTTTGTCCTTTTCTTGAGTAATAACAGGATATTTCCCTTCGGTTTTAATTTCTTTATTTTGAAGTTTTGTTATATCACCATCAATTTTTAACAAAACACTTTCAACTCTTACCAAGTCCCACTTTGTTTGAATTTCTACCGACTTTTTAACCATCAACGAAATCGTTTTATCAAAATCTTTGCGCGAGAAATCGAGCATATCCACCAAATTTACCAACGATGCAAACGGCTGTAAAACGTCGGGAATCGCTGACAATTCGCTTAAAAAGTTTTGCGTGATTAAAGCGTTAATTTTTTCGGGATTGTCGCGGTTGGTTTCGTCATAAAGTGGCGTTAAATGCGTGCCGTTTGAATCGGTATTTAATTTAATGCCTTCATTGCCTTTTGCCGCGCTCCATTCGTAACCTAAAAACGCTTTTTGTTCTTTGTTGTCGGACGGACTTTTGATGACGAGAACTTTTTGCGGATTGGTGAACGCCAACACAAAATACAAAAGTTTGTCTTTTTCGATGGTTCGCAACGTCGTTAAAAAACGTTTTTTGAGTTCGGTTTGTTTTTCAACGTGGCTTTTGGCTAGAAACGATTTTTGTTTTTTCAAATTGAGAATTTCACTCGAACCGTCGAATTGTTTTTGATAATCGACAAACAATTCATGCGCGAGTAAATCCGCCGTCGGTTCGCCATTTAACAGCGTTTCATATTGTTCAAACGGAACGCTAATGTGTTGGCAGTATTGGCGAATGAAATGTGAATCTTGATAAACATCCGCTTCGTCGTCACCGTCAAACCAATCATTGACGCGATTAAAATACTGGTCGGCTTCGGTGGGATTTTTATGTTTTCGGCGCAAAAATAACACGACGGTATTTGTGCCTGTTTTGCCAAACGTGCCGCTGCCTAATTCAACCAGCGCGACAATATCGAAATGTTTTAACAGAATTTCGCGGCTGCCAACGTGCGTCGCATCTGAATTTGACAACACGGAAGACGGAACGATGATGGCGGCTAAACCGTGTGGCGCGAGTAATTGCATGGCGCGTTCAATGAAAAAGCATTGAATGTTTTTGTTGCTGGTCACATCCGAAACGGTTTTTAATAATTCGTAATTGTCGCGGTCTTTTTCATCGAGCGTTTCTAAAAAACTTTCCACGGCAAACGGTGGATTGGCGACCAAAATGTTAAAACTGTTGGCTTTTACGTCGTCGTGATGGGCTAATGCGTCGGCATCAATGACGTTAATCGCGTCTTGCCCGTACATAAACGCAGAAACTTTAGCGACTTTGGCTAAACGGTCTTCTTTTTCGATGCCCACGATTTGAGCATAAAAATCGGCGAGGGGAATTTCTTTGTGTTGTAAAACAAACGGCTTAATTTGCGCGGCATATTCGTTTAAAAAATGCCCCGCGCCACACGCATAATCGATGGTTTTGGGCGGATGTTCATTGTCTTTAATGGCATTTTCAAGCGGCAACGCCATCAAAATAAAACGACAAATTGGCATCGGCGTAAAAAATTGCCCTTCGGATTGTTTCACGCCGTTGTCTAAAAAGTATTCAAACATGTCGCCTAAAAACTGGTTTTGTTCATCCGTTTTAAGTTTTAAATCCTGCCACATTCGCACCACTTCAATGAGAATTTTGGCGTTTTTTTCAAACATATTTTTGTTGTGAACTTTCACAAATTCAAAATCTAAGCCTTTGTAGTATTTTAATTTTGTGAACAATTCAATCACGGTGTTTTTCGTGGCATTTTTGGAATTTCTACCGTTTTTTACCGCCCAAAATGCGTCATCAATTTCTTTGTCGCTGACATAAACAATTTCTTGTTTCAAATAGCTTTCCATACCGATTTTGTACAAACTTTGCAATCTATCGACCAATTCAAAATAACTGTCGTACGCGATGCCTTTCCAATAAAACTTTAAATCTTGTTGTTCATTTGGTTTGCCGTTTTGGGTTTCATCCACGATTTTGCATAAAAATAAATTCACCAACACTTCAAACGCATTTTCACGTCGCGCCACCGCGTATTTTCTGAGAATCGTGCGGAATTCGTGATATTTGCCTTCTTTGTCTAATTTATCGACTTTTTTTAAATCGGCTAAAGTGTATTTGTTTTTGCCAATAATGTACGCTGCGCTGGTATCTTCAAAAATCACCGACGGCATGGGTTCTAATTGGTAAGTGTTTTTCCAAACTTCAAAGCGTTCGACGACATCTTGCGCGTTATCGAAACGTTTCAATAATCCGTCTTCTTTCGGGGCGATTTTTTCGTTGTCCAAAAGTGAAATAACAAAATACTCGCGTGAGAGTTCTTTTTTATCGACGAAATCAGACGCATACAAACATAAAAATTGGGTGGATTGATCTTGTTGCGCGTAACTGAATAATTGTCCGCCGTTAAAAATCGTGTGTTTTAAGGCTTTTTTGTATTCGTTGCCGTAAGTTTTGCATTCGATAATTAACAGCGATTTTCCTTCGCGGTCTTTGACCAAAATGTCGGCACGTCCACCGCTTGCACCGTGTCCGACTTTCCATTTTGGTTCAAGTTCAATCGATTCTGGCGCGTAACCTTTTTCAAGCAAACGATGCACGCATTCAAACACGACAAAATTTTCAGCCGCCGAAAAGTTGCAGGTTTGTTGTTCATGAACGTTTAAGCCATTCGGATAAATCAGTTTTTTACTTTCAAAATCAGCGGTTAAAACGACTTCCCCAAAAGTTTTGCTGTAATGGCTGCCGTTTTGGGTGAAATTCAACGCCTGCAATAGCAATTTGAACGAATCCGAATTCATCATGATTGAGTTAAGTTTTCACGCGCTGTCGTAATCGCCAAACGCACGGTTTCTGGTGCCGTTCCGCCAATGTGTAAACGTGATGCTACCGAACCTTCGAGCGATAAAACGTCAAATACCTCTTCACCAATCAGCGGCGAAAAGGTTTGCAATTCCGCGAGCGATAATTCGGACAAATCGCGTTTAGTTTCCACGCCCAAACGTACCGCCAAACCCACAATTTCATGTGCGTCACGAAACGCTAATCCTTTTCGCACCAAATAATCGGCTAAATCGGTCGCCGTCGCAAAACCTTGTTTGGCGGCGCGATACATATTTTCTTTTTTCGCCACCAAATGCGGCACCATGTCGGCGTAAGCCCGAAGGCAATTCAACACTGTATCGACCGTATCAAAAAGCGGTTCTTTGTCTTCTTGATTGTCTTTGTTGTACGCCAACGGTTGCCCTTTCATCAGCATCAATAACGCCATCAAATGACCGGTGACGCGCCCCGTTTTGCCACGCACCAATTCGGGAACATCGGGATTTTTCTTTTGCGGCATAATCGATGAACCGGTGCAGAACGCATCGGGAATATCAATAAAATCAAACTGTGCGCTGGTCCACAAAATCAATTCTTCCGAAAAACGCGACAAGTGCATCATCAAAATACTGGCGGCAGCGGTAAATTCAATCGCAAAATCGCGGTCGCTCACCGAATCCAACGAATTGGCAGACGGACGTGAAAAACCCAATAATTCCGCGCTAAAATACCGGTCAATCGGATAACTCGTTCCCGCCAATGCCGCCGCGCCCAACGGTGAAACATTCAATCGTTTTGCACAATCGCGCAAACGGTCAGCGTCACGGTTTAGCATTTCAAACCACGCCATTAAATGATGACCAAATACAATCGGTTGCGCGACTTGTAAATGGGTAAAACCCGCCATAATGGTGTCGGTGTGTTGCGCGGCTAACTCTAAAATCGCCGTTTGTAGGCGCGTTAATTCAGTGCCAATCGTGGCAATTTCATCACGCAAATACAGCCGAATATCGGTCGCCACTTGATCGTTGCGCGACCGACCGGTATGCAGTTTTTTCCCCGCAATACCAATCAAATGGGTCAATCGCGCTTCGATGTTCATGTGAACGTCTTCTTGCTGAATCGACCATTCAAATTCGCCGCGTTGAATTTCGTCGTGAATTTGCGTCAAACCACGAATAATTAAATCGCGTTCCTCGTCGGTTAACACGCCCACTTTACACAGCATCGTGGCGTGAGCGAGTGAACCTTGAATGTCTTGGTTTGCCATGCGTTTATCAAAATCAACCGAAGCGGTAAAAATTTCGACAAATGCGTCGGTGGCTTGCGCGAATCGTGCGCTAGAAAGTTTTTGAGAGTTGATGTTCATGAGAGTTTTAAAACTGGGGGAATGAAAAGTGCGCGTTGTGTAAGGTAAAAAATACATATTCGCACTTTTTACCTTGAACGTGGCTCTATTTTTTATGGTGTAAAATCGTGCCAACTTCTTTGTTTAAATTCGGAATAAATTGTGCGTCACGCGCTAATACGGCGTGAATCATTAAATAATCTGGAATCGGCGTGGAATTGCTGCTGACCAAAATGACTGGAATGTGTTTATTGCGACTATTGGATTCACGCAACGCCGACACAATTGCTACGGTGTTCAAATCGGGTAATTCACGCGCCGCTACCAATAAATCAAACGGTTCGTGCAGCAATTGCTCCAACGCAGGCATGCCGCGTTGCTGTACCACCACGCGCACACCTAGCGAATTTAACAAACCCTGACATAATTTACGGCGTGAGGGTGATGGCTCAATCAATAATACCGAGGCGCGTCCTGGCAGGCTTGATTTTCTTAACTCTTCTAAATTTTGTTCAATATTATGGAAATCAGCATTTTCTGATCCAATCAGTTCAGACACTTGCTTCAATAAATCGACGTAACTCAACGCAAAACTTAAACTTAGGGAATTATTGGTCAATGCACCGCTACTCAAAAAACTTTCAAATTGATGGCAAATTGAAGTCACTATCGACAAACCAAACTGACTGCCTGAACCTTTTAAGCTGTGGACGCGCCGATAAATATCGTCAAATGCGCCTTCATGCCCCTGTTCAAAGGCTAAAACACGTTCCTCTAAACTGTCGCACCGCTCAGGAAACACCGCAACAAACTCATCACGCAATTGTTTTAATAAAATATCAAATTCATCATCCATTAATATTGTTCCTTCGTTTTTATGTTTAAACGTTAAGAGTGGTTATCGCGCTATTTTTAAGGTGTTAAAGCGTGTCCCACTGTTACCACTTTCAAAGCATTGGTGCTGCCTTTTGTACCGGCTAAATCGCCTTTGGTAATCAGAAATTTATCACCCGTTTGCGCCATGCCGTAGCTTCGTAGCTGCGCGATAATGTCACGATTTACTTCCACATGCGTTTGCGCTTCGTGTGAAAAATAAATGGGAATTACGCCGCGATATAGCGTCACTTTCCCAAGTGTTTTGGGTTGGCAACTTAGCGCGAAAATGGGTATTCCAGAACTAATGCGTGACATTAAAAGTGGTGTGGTGCCGGATTCCGTCAATGCCGCAATACCTTTTACACCAGTATGATTCGCCATGTACATTGCTGCCATTGCAATGGCTTCTTCGTCACGTTTAAATTCGCGGTCTACCCGATGATGCGAGACGCGCACAATGTCCAATTTTTCGGCTTCCAAACAAATACGATTCATCGCCTCAACCGCTTTCACTGGATATTTTCCCGATGCCGTTTCAGCGGACAACATAATCGCATCGGTACCGTCATAAACTGCATTCGCCACGTCAAACACTTCGGCACGAGTCGGAATCGGATTTTCAATCATTGATTCCATCATTTGCGTTGCCGTAATCACCACGCGATCTAATGAACGAGCGCGTTTAATCAACTTTTTCTGCATCGCGGGTAATTTGGCATCACCAATTTCAACGCCTAAATCGCCCCGTGCCACCATTACGACATCACACGCCAAAATAATTTCATCCATGATTTTATCGTTCGCGACCGCTTCCGCCCGTTCAATTTTGGCGACAATGCCCGCCGTTGAACCGACTGCTTTGAGCAATCGCCGCGCTTCGTGTAAATCTTCGGCACAACGTGGAAATGAAACCGCCACAAAATCACACTCAATTTGCCCAATCGTTTTAATGTCTTCTTTATCTTTTTCGGTCAACGCCGCCGCCGATAAACCGCCACCTAACAAGTTAATACCTTTGTTATTCGACAAATCGCCACCGACAAAAACGGTGCAATTGACACGTCCATTTTCAACGTTGACAACATCCAGCACAATGCGCCCGTCATCCAATAATAAACGGCTGCCAGGGCGAACTTCTTCGGCAAGTGGTTCATAAATAAAACCCACTTGTTCGTGATCGCCGTCGTCGGTGCCTAAATTTAAATCGAGCGCGAAACGTTGCCCTTCGTTAAGAAAAACTTTTTTGTTTTTAAAACGTGCAATGCGAATTTTAGGCCCTTGCAAATCCGCCAGAATGCCAACTTGCCAATTCATTTTTTGACTAATTGCACGCACTTGGCGAGCGCGTTCAATGTGTTCTTCAGCTAAACCGTGCGAAAAATTCAAACGCACCACATCTACGCCCGCTTCGAACAAGGCTTCCAACACACCTTCTTTGTCCGTCGAAGGCCCTAATGTGGCTAAAATTTTAGTGCGTCTCATCGTGTGATACCTGTGTGATTAAAATGGATTATTTCGCGTTCATTAACGCTAAAGAAGTGTCTAACATACGATTTGAAAAGCCCCATTCGTTGTCATACCACGACAATACTTTCACAAAATTACCGCCGGTGACTTTCGTTAAAGACGATTCAAAAATTGAAGACGCAGGATTATGATTGAAATCGCTCGAAACTAACGGTTCGTCGTTGTACGCTAAAATACCTTTCAACGCGCCTTCAGAAGCGGTTTTTAGAATGTCATTGATTTCTTCTTTCGTGGTGTCGCGTGCCGCTTGGAAACATAAATCGACAATTGAAACGTTAATGGTCGGCACGCGCATCGCAAAACCGTCTAATTTACCGACTAATTCTGGAATCACTAAACCGACCGCTGAAGCTGCTCCCGTTTTGGTGGGAATCATCGATTGTGTCGCCGAACGCGCACGACGCAAATCTTTGTGGAATACGTCCGTCAACACTTGGTCGTTGGTATACGAATGAATCGTGGTCATTAAACCATGTTCAACGCCAATCGTGTCGAGCAACGGTTTAATCAGCGGAGCCAAACAATTGGTGGTGCAAGAAGCGTTTGAAATCACAGTGTCGCTGGCTTTCAAAATGTGATGATTCACACCAAAAACAATCGTAGCATCCACATCTGTTCCACCTGGCGCAGAAATAATCACTTTTTTCGCACCGGCATCAATGTGCATTTGTGCCTTGGCTTTGCTGACAAATAAACCGGTGCATTCGTGAACCACGTCAATGTCTAACTCTTTCCACGGCAATTTTGATGGATCGCGTTCCGCCAACACCCGAATTCTGTCGCCATTGATAACGATGTAATCACCGTCAACGCTAACATCAAACGGAAATTTTCCGTGAACGGTGTCATATTTCGTCAAATGCGCGTTAGTTTTTGCATCACCTAAATCGTTAATCGCGACAATCTGAAATTCGCTCGTGCGATTTGTTTCATAAATCGCGCGGACGATACAACGTCCAATTCGCCCATAACCGTTGATTGCAATTTTTTGTGTCATAAATAAAAGTTTCCAGAAAAGTAAAAAGTAAGTAGAAAATAAAGCTCTTAAAGGATAGTGTAATTGTGTGACACAACTATAACAAAACCCACTGTAAAAGCGTATCACAAAAAAATAGGGGAATTAGGATTTTTAATCGGTGGGTTCGGACATCACGTCAATCAGCTCGTAAAGTTGTTCTTCTTCTCTTTCTGAGGATAAGCCAACCGCCACTTCGGAAATATAAAAACACATTCCCACCAACATTGATAAAACCGAAAAAACGAAAAGAAGTGTCGCGATAATAAACGCTTGTGGAACGTACAAGGTTAAACCCAGCACTAAACACGTCGCCATCACGCCAATAATACCTAACAGCGTAAAGAAGAAAGCATTTTTAATTTTAGTCGCCCGCTGTTCAATGGATTTGATTTGCGCTTGTAAAACTAACACTTCCTGCTTTTTACCCGTTGCCGTCGCGACATGTTTTTCTTTGTGAAAAGCGCGTAATCGCGTCACGATGCCCATCAGACGCACATTGATAGACAGCACCAATAACCCCGCCGCAGAAATAAAAATCGCGGGTGCAACAAATGCTTGAAAAAGTTCTAAATTGGTCATGGTTTTTTAGTGGTCGATTTATTTGAGGTATTTTACCGCCGCAATCTTAGCACTTGCCTATTTTCTATGCACTCGTATTTCAAGTTTAAACATCGGTTGCACGCTTTTAATTGCGCGGTGATAAAATAACTAGAACACAATTATTTATTCAAATTTTCAAAAGGAAAAATCATGTCTGCCTCTGCACCCTTTATCAGCCAACTTCAGGCGTATTCTGAACGTAAAATTACGCAAATTCAAACTTGCCCAAAGTTCCAACAAGTGCAAGCGTTGCCGCCGCTGCAACGTTATTCGACCTGGGCGGGATTGTTTTTAGTCAGTCAAATTATCGTTTTTGGCACGCTATATTTAACGTTCGGTTCGATTGTAGTTGTCGGTTTTTTTGCGAGTATTGTGGCGGGATTAGCCACCGGTGTGGGCGCGTTACCGGCGTTGTGGTTTAAAAATATCTCGAATAATTTATTCAACAGTTTGCTCGGTGGTGCGGCGGGGGTCATGCTGGCAGCCACTGCCTTTTCGTTACTGGTTCCAGGGCTGGAATACGGCAATGCGATCGTGGCGGGAAAAGGGATTTACCTCGTTTCGGGCGGCATGGTGGTGGGCGCACTTTTTCTGCATTTTGCCGATAAACAATTGCCGCACGTTCATTTTGATTCGATGTCTGACACGCAGCTCCATTCGTTGAAAAAAATCTGGCTGTTTATTATTGCCATTACGATTCACAATTTTCCCGAAGGTATGTCAGTCGGCGTGAGTTTTGGTGCCGGCGATTTGAAAAATGGTTTTGTGTTGACCAGTGCGATTGCGTTACAAAACATTCCCGAAGGTTTAGCCGTCGCGTTGCCGTTGGTCGGTTTGGGTTATAACAAATGGAAAGCGGTTGGCATTGCCACACTGACAGGTTTAGTTGAACCGATTGGCGGATTGTTTGGCATTACGATGGTGACGGCGTTTGAACCTATTTTGCCTTTGGCGATGGGATTTGCAGCGGGTGCGATGTTGTTTGTTATCAGCGAGGAAATCATTCCTGAAACGCATTCAAAAGGGCGTTCACGTTGCGCTACCTTTTCGTTGATGGGTGGTTTCATCGTCATGATGATGCTGGATAATTTACTAGGCTAACTGCGGTAAAAATAATGAATGACACGCTGTTTGCGCTGTATGAAAAGTGGTTTGCGACGCTTGCAAATATCAATTTACAAGAATTATCTGTCCCTACATTGACAAGTTTTGTGTTGATTGCAGCAGCTGAAATGGGCGATAAAAGTCAGCTTGTTTGCATGACGTTAGCCGCACGGCATCGCGCCATGCCGGTGATTTTAGGCGCGATTGCCGCGTTTGCGTTGTTAAATACATTGGCTGTGGTGTTTGGTGTGGCGATTGCAAATTGGTTGCCAGATTATGCGGTTTCAAGTGTCGTCGCGGGGTTATTTTTAGTGTTTGGTATTCAAGCATTACGCGCCACCGCTGACGAACACAATGAAAATCCAGTTGAAAAAAGCAGTCACAACATTTTTTTCACCACGTTTTTATTGATTGCGGTGGCAGAATTTGGCGATAAAACGCAATTGGCTGTTGTCGCATTGAGTAGCACGCAATTACCGCTCGGTGTTTGGCTGGGTTCAACAGCGGGATTGGCGTTTACGTCGATTTTGGGCTGTATCGCCGGGCGCACCATTTTAAAAAAATTGTCGTTAGTTTGGCTGCACAAAATCAGTGGCGCGTTTTTTATATTATTGGCGATTTTTGCAGGCTATCGCGCCGTTTCCAGTTTTTAAAAAGTGGTGTGAATTGAATAAATTCACACCACTTTTTTTATTTTTAAACAATTTCAAAAGAAAAAACCACCGTGATAATTGTCATGGAAACTAAGCCGAAAATGAAAATAATTTCCGCCCAACGTTCCAGTCCTAACGTAGATTTATCAAATCGAATCGATAAAAAAGACAGCAACGCACTCGTCATAAAAAGCACGCAATCCACCGCCAACGCTTTGTCGATAAAATAATTTACCGCATCCGGCGGCAATGATTTAACAATGCTAACAACCATAATGCAAACACCGACCATCGTCGCAGAGTTCGGTAAAATGTGGTGCGTAAGATCGTTGTTGTTAGACATCGTTGGAATCGTTTTAGGTTTTCTAATGTTCCTCATTTTTTTGAAATCACGAATAGTCCCAGCAGCATCAAACTAGCTCCCAAAATGATACGAAGGGTAATCACTTCTTTCAAAATTAACCACGCTAAAAAAACAGCCACTATCACACTGCCTTTATCAATCAGCGCGACAGTTGCCACATCGCCAAGTTTTAGTGCTTTGTAATAAAAAATCCACGATAACGCGGTGGTTACACCGGATAAACCCAGCCAAATAAAATTTTCTTTGCGAAGCAAACTTATTTCAGAGGTTGAAATGACGCTCATGCCAAATAACAGCACAAAGACAAAAACAAATACTGTTCTCAATGTCAGTCCAAGTTCGGCAGATATGCCGACTAATCCCTGTTTCGCGACAACAGACGTAAAGCCCGCAAAAAACATCGAAACAAAAGCGTAAAGAATCCAGCGTTCCATCATTATTCAGTCAAGTATTCACGATAAAGTTCATACGCCATGAACCACAAAGAATAAACCGTTAAGCGTCCCCAAAAGTCGATAAAAACGGCGGAGTGTGGATTGATTTCAAACACGTCTAAATACCCCATCAGCAAAAATACGGGAATGTTGGTGCATACCGTGAAAATAACGATTCGTTTGAGAAGAATTTGGTCGATTAAATACTTTCGATAAAGCGCGTAACAGACAAACCAAAAGGAATAAACGGTCAAGCGTCCCCAAAAATCGATAAACACTAACGTTTTGGGATTGTTGCTAATCATGCCTAAATAAGCCAACACGAGAAAAATGAACGTATTGCCACTGACTAAAATTGATAAAGCCAAGCGGATGTTTCTTTTTGTATCTGTTTTCATGTTTTAATTTTCGTTATGAGTTGTTTTATCTACGCGGCTGACATAAATGACACAAGCCACGAGGATAAAAGTGAGAATGATGGACGAGCCAATAGTGCCAAATCCAAGACCGCCTTTTTCTAAAGGTTTTGTGAGTAAATCCCCAAACGTTGCGCCGAATGGGCGAGTGAGAACAAACGCTATCCAAAATAACATTACGCGATTTAACTTTGTCACGAATGAAGCCAGCGTAATCAGTGAAATGATTCCGCCAATTAGCGTGGCACTTCCGAGAAATCCTAAACCAGAATCGTCGGCTAAAAAATCGCCTAAAGCCGTGCCTAATGTGTTGGAAAATAAAATGGCGACCCAATAAAATAGCTCAACTTTGACGGTTTTAATGTTGCTGACAGAAAGCGTTTTTTCACTGAAATGCCAGATGGTTAAAACCATCAACAAGCCCATCGTCAAAATCAATGAACCCCTTGCATAACCTAGCTCCAGCGTTCTATCCATGTAATCCGACATCGTTGTGCCAGCGGTACTAGTCGTGAGAATCACCGACCAATAAATGATAGGATGAAAACGTTTTGAAAGAAGTTGAATCGTGAGTGTACCTAAAAATAAGCTGAACAGGATCATCGAACTGACGGCGTAACCCACATTCATTGTCATCGACAGCAAATCCCCCGCTGTCTCACCTAACGTCGTTGCACAAATTTTCATTACCCAAAAAAAAGCGGTTACTTCGGCGACTTTATTCATTTTTTACGCCTTTGCTTTTGCTATTTACCATCACGCACTAATCGAACCATAAATGCGTTGCTACGCACATCATCATTCACATCACCATCGTCAAACGCCACATACCACGCGCTATTCACGTTAAGATTGGCAACATTTGGTGAGGACGACCAAAAAATTTCAGAGGGTGTTGCTGGAAAAATTTTGTTATCAACGGCAGGCAAACCAACGCTATTATCAATAATGCTGAATAATTCTCTAACATTCGGTAATCGCCAGGCAACGGTGCTAGTAGCCTGCTTGGTTGCTTGTTGCAAAGCCGCTTCATGCGTCATAGCCGTTGCCTCACCAACACAAGTATTCGCAGACCATTTCATGCCTTCAGCGCAACGTCGCCAAATTAACTGTGTTTTATTGTCTTTCACTTCCTGACCGTCAGCAGATGGGACATAACGATTTGCAGTTTGTACCGCTGAATGACGAACTAATCGCACCGCTGAAGCCCATTTCAAATTACTGTCATCAACAAAACCCACATCAAACGTCACAACCCAACCGTGCTGTGAAACATCATCTGTTACACCGACAAAATACTCCGATGCCCAATAAGATTTGGGTTGTGTGTTCGGGAAAAACGCTGCATCAATGGTTGGCCCTGGATAAGCCACGCCATAATCAACAATACTTTCTAACTCTTGAGCCGAAGGCAATTGCCAATCACTTGCGCCACAAAGTTTCTCTTTGTTGACCGCTTTAACAAACGAGCCAACATCCGTTTCTTGTGTCATATCGGCACTTGCGCTGAAATGGGTGTAAGAGTTGAAACCGTCGTGCAAACCAAAATCACTGGTTTTATTTTCCCAAATTAAACCCGTGATATTGTCTCTGACGCACGCCCAGTTACTGGCTGTGACGGGTAATGGTGCGCCAGTGCTACTCATTTTAGTAAAACCAAATCCTAATAAACCGTCTATTTTGCTATTTGTTGCTGTTTTTGTATCTCGTCCCATCATGCCATCTTGAAATTTATTTAAGGCTTTTGCTTTTGGGCTGGTACAAGCGACTAATGCCGTGCTGTTCAATTGATAACATTGTTTCGGTGTAACGCCCGTATCGTTGAGTTGACTTAACATCGTCGCGGCAGAAGCGGTTTGACTCGCCATCAATAACAAACTAGCGGTAGCAAAATGACCGGCGGTCAATAAGGTAAAACGGTGCATAATCATAAAATCTTCCAAAAAGTGAGTTATTTTAAACAAGCGGCTGGTGCAGAACTGACGGCGCGTGTGACATTCAAGCCTTCATAGTCACCAACGATTGAACACGGAACTTCGGTCGCAGTTAATGAAATCTTTTGTGTCCAGCCGCCTGTTTTGTCCAGTGTCAATTTTAGTGGTAAACCAATCATCAAACCGCCGCTACTTCTGAGTTGTAAGGTCAATGAATTCAATAACGTGGCACGTTCTGGAGCGGTGACGTTCGATTTAAAAGTCACATTTCCTGCCAGTGTCAATTTACCCGCCGACCAATTCGCTGTTGAAAGTTTGAAATCCTGAACTTGCGCTATCGCGGCGTTGGAACGTGCCGCCCAAACAGAAATGTTTGCCGTCACGACATTTGATTTTAATGTTCGACCTGCGCCATTTTCGGTTGCGTAAAGACTAATCGTGTACGTTTTATTTACGTCGGCAGTTGTTGGTTTCCACTTCAAATTTTGAGTGGGTAAATTGCTCGTCGCATCAATGTGAAGGGTTGCCAAACTAGCTCCGAGCATGGGAATGGAACCGTGCAAACCAAATGTATCGCCCTCTTTATCGAAAACGTGCAATGGAATATCTAACGGACTTTCGCCAACCGTCACATCCCATTGCGTATTGATTTGGCTTAATACAGGTGCCGTATCTTTTGACCCACCCGCTTTCACAAACGCAATTAAACCTGGAATACCGTTGTTAAAATACGCATCCAAAACACCTGGTTTCCAAGGACTTTTACCCAGATTATCGAAATGACAGACGGTACAATCAGCGGCTCCCGTTTTATCTTTATATTCCGGTCGGGCTAACGCTTGTGGACTTGCCATTCCTGTTGCCAGTATTCCAAATGTTAGGAATGCTAATTTTTTCATGCGCGTTCCGCCTTGGGTTAATAATTCAAATACAAATTCACTGACAAAATATCATCTTTGCGGTCAGGGGCGGTGGCTTTGCGAATATATTGATTCATATAACCAATTTCGGTTTTGATGTTTTTATCGAAGTTATAACCCACGCCCGCAAATGCCCGATTTTGATCAAAACCATCTGCCGCGCCAAAATTCGTTTTGTTGATATTGACAAAATACTCGTCCGACATCACAAAACTAAAATCGTAAGCAATGGGAATCGAGGCTTTAAACATTTGTCGAAAACGCCAACCCACGTCGCTTCCCGTCGGAATAAAACGTTGTTCCAAACGGCTGCGGCTGGTGAGCGTAATGTCGGCAAATTTATCGCTCCACAATACTTGTTGCCAAATACGATGCTCGTCAAAAGGTTTTTTCGTGAACGGTTCTTCGGTCGGCACAAACGCATAACCGAGCCAAACGCTGACTTTGTCCATAACGGCATAACCCAAACCCGCGCGAACCATGCCTTGTGAAAATTGCGACGTGTCATTCCCAAAACGTCCCTGACCTTCGACCCAGTATTTCAAATTTTTGAGTTCCGGATTTACCACGCCCAAACTTCCCGTTGCCGTGACATTTCCCCACGTTTGAAAATCTTCGACGGTTTTGGCATTTGTCGTGGTGGCAATTCCTAAAAATAGGAGTGAACCGATTAACATTTTTTTCATTTTTATTTTTCCATTAAAGCCAACAACGCTTTCAACAAAACCAACGGCGACGGCGGACAACCCGTAATCGTCATATCAACAGGAATCACATTGCTAACCGCGCCACAACTCGCATACGAAACACCAAACTCACCGCCACAACTGGCACAATCGCCCATTGCAATCACCCATTTTGGATTGGGCGTGGCATCGTAAGTTCGCAATAACGCGGTTTGCATGTGGCGCGACACCACGCCCGTCACCAATAAAACATCAGCGTGACGAGGTGAAGCGACAAAATGAATCCCGAAACGTTCAACATCGTAAAATGGATTATTCAGCGCGTGGATTTCCAATTCACAACCGTTACACGAACCGGCATCAACGGCGCGAATCGCTAAACTGCCGGTGAATTTTTGGTCAATGCGGCGTTTAATTTCAATGCCTAATGCTTCTAATTCTTCATCGTGTGGGGCTTTGAAATTTTCAGTGACAACGCCCGTGGTCAAAACTTTCTTAAATAATTTAAACATCGTCGTCGCCTATAAATCGCAGCCAGAATAAGAACAATTGAAGGATTTGTTGCACACCGGAAAATCAGGCACGATATTATTCAACACCGCTTTTTCGAGTGCTTCCCAATTTAATTGGCTGGGGTCACGCGGATAAAAACGCGCAATCGTGTTGTTTTCACCGAAGCGAACATACGAAATAATTTCGCCGCGCCACCCGTCTACAATTCCTAATCCATAACTTTCAGCTTTGGGCGTTTGCCAATTCGCGACTAAATCGCCTTCGGGCAAGTTTGCCAATTGTTCAATAAATTGTTCGATGAGTTTGAGCGAAGCGTTGATTTCTTTGTAACGCACCCAAAAACGTGACGCAATATCGCCTTGATTTTCGGCAGCCACTTTTACCGCAACAGAATCATAAGGCGCGTAAGGGGCATCGCGGCGAACATCAAAATCTTGTCCACTAGCGCGTCCAACAAAACCTAATGTGCCAAAATGCGCGGCAGTTTCGGGCGACAAATAACCTGCTGTATAAAGTCGGTCTTCAAGTGACGAATTCAAATCAATCGCGGGAATTAAATCGGCTAATTCTGCGCGAAGTTGCGTCATGTCGGTGAGCATGAATTTACTCGCGGCTTCTGAAACGTCAACCGCCACGCCGCCTACAACGATTTTATCCATCAATGAACGATGTCCGAATAATTCATAATTGGTGCGACACCACAATTCTTTCAAGCGCATCATTTGCATAAACGCAAATGTGAACGCCACGTCATTACAAATCGCGCCAATGTCGCCAAGATGATTAGCAATGCGTTCACGTTCAGCAAAAATGCCCCGAATCAACGCTGCGCGTGGTGGAATTTCAAGACCTGCGGCTTGTTCCATTGCCATGCAAGCTGCCCAAGCGTGCGACACACAAGTATCACCCGAAACCCGTCCTGCTAATTTCGCCAAACCTTCTGGCGTGCGCCCTTCAGCGATTTTTTCGGTGCCTTTGTGAACGTAGCCGAGCCGTTCTTCTAAATTCAAAATCAACTCGCCGACCGCTTGAAAACGAAAATGTCCCGGTTCAATAATTCCCGCATGAACCGGCCCAACAGGAATTTCATAAACGCCCACGCCGTGCGATTGAATGAAATGATAATCCGTGTCGGGCGGGGTAATTTCTGCGGGTGAACCTTGAACGGGAAAATCATGACGCAACGGATAATCGTGTTTGCCCCACGCTTTGTGGCGCATCCAACAACGTGGATCGGGATGATTCAAAAACTCGATGCCAAACATATCGTGCGTGTGACGTTCAGAACGATTTGCCGCCGCATAAACCGTGGCTTGTGACGGCAATTCGGGTTTTGAAGCGTTGACCGTGGCGCGTAATAAAATGTAATTGCCCGACTTTTCAAAACACGCATGAACGTAAAATTGTCCGTCAATTTGTTCCGCGAAACCTGCCGCCCAACGTAATTTGTTTTCGGCGGCTAATTCGGCGAAACGTTGCCAATGTTTATCGTCGATTTGCCACAACGCAACGAAAGGCGAAACATCTTCTAATTTAACGAAAATTCCCGCTTCGTCCAGTTGTTGTAAAAACGCTTTTTGCCAACTCATAACGCACTCCCCGAAATTAACAACGTCGCCTGACCAAACCAATCGCTTAAAAAGCCTGGAATCGCTAAACCCAACCACAATGCCAATCCTAAATGCACCATCACGGGAATCAAATTGGCTTTAATCGCAGATTGCCCGTCTGGTCTTTCGCCGAAAACCATCGGTTGAATATGTCGAAACAGCCCCGCAAACGCAATTCCAATGCCCAATAATAACAACGGCGTGAGCCACGGATATTGGTGCATCGTTGCCAGTAAAACTAAAAATTCGCTGGTAAAAACGCCAAACGGTGGAAAACCTGCAATCGCCACCGTGCCAATCAATAATCCCCAACCGACTTTCGGCTGGGTTTTAATCAAGCCACGAATACCACTCATTTTTTGCGTACCCGCCAATTGCGACGCATAACCAACGGTCACGAAAATCGCGGATTTCACCAATGAATGAACGGTCATGTGCAGCAACGCCGCGAAGGTTGCCAGCGGACCACCGATGCCAAATGCGAACGTCATCAAACCCATGTGTTCAATCGAGGAATAACTAAACAGCCGTTTAATATCTTTTTGGCGATGCAGAAATAACGCCGCCACTAAAAATGAAACTAGCCCGAAACCCATCATCAAATAACCGGCAATGTGCGTTTGCGTCGCGCCATCAACCAGCATTTTATTTCGCACCACCGCATAAAGTGCATCGTTCAATAACAAACCCGATAACACCGCCGACATGGGCGTGGGGCCTTCAGAATGCGCGTCGGGCAACCAATTATGCAACGGCACCAGACCAATTTTTGTACCGTAACCAATCAATAAAAACACAAATGCAATTTCTAAAATATCAGGATTCAATTGCGCGGCGTGTTCATGCAAAACCGTCCATAACAACGCATTTTCACTGTCGCCAATTTGCGACGCGGCGTAATACAACAAAATCGTGCCAAACAACGCTTGCGCGATACCAACTCCACATAAAATAAAATACTTCCAAGCTGCTTCAATCGATTCGGGCGTGCGATACAAACTCACCAATAAAACCGTTGCGAGCGTCGCGCCTTCCATTGAAACCCACATAATGCCCATGTTGTTGGTCGTCAAAACCAAATACATTGCCAACATAAACCCTTGATACATCGAGTAATAAAGTTTTAAACGCCCTTCGGTCAATTTGCCGATTTCCTTTTCATGTGCCATGTACGGCGCAGAAAATAACGACGTGGTAAAACCCACAAACGCCGTCAACACAATCAAATACACATTAAATGAATCAATTAAAAACGCTTTGCCACTCGATAAAATCGTCCCTTGCTCAAAAACCGTAATCGCTAATCCAATCGTAATCAACAAACTTACGCCGTTAATGCGCGTGTTAAGTTTGCCAATATCCTCTTTGTGTCCCATCAGCCCGAAAAATAAAATTCCCGCCGCCGACAACAGTAATAATAAATAAACCGCAATCATACCAACCTCTTGTTAGAATTCTTTTTATTGATGTTGCGATTAACGTGCCAGGCGATAATTTTTTATATGATTTTGAATCATATCAATTTTATTTAAAATAAATGAATATTGATCACTTTGTCGGTGGTGTAAAAAAACCAATACGGTTGTTTTGCACCTAATTCATGATTTGAAATAACGCCTTTCGATGCGCTTGCAAATTCTGCTGAATATCTATCAAATGTGGTTTTTTCTGTCTGAGAGAGTAATCGTTCATTGAAACCCATTATTTCTACACCAAAAAGTTGGCGTAAATCCTTTGCGGTTTATGTTGAGCTGCGCGTTTTAAGTATGATTGCGTTGGGATTTGCAGCGGGTTTACCGTATTTGCTGATTTTTTCGACATTGTCTGCGTGGTTGCGCGATGAAGGTATTGAACGTTCCGTTATTGGTTTTTTTAGTTGGGTCAGCGTCACCTATTCCATCAAAATTCTGTGGTCGCCGATTGTTGATAAAGTGCGTTTGCCCATTTTGACGCGCTTTTTAGGACAGCGACGCAGTTGGATGTTGTTGGCGCAATTCGGAATTATAGCGGGATTGATTGGCATGGCGAGTGCCGATACGCACACACAATTGGCGACGATTGCCGGTTGCGCCATACTGGTGGCGTTTTGTTCCGCGACGCAAGATGTCAGCATTGATGCGTTTCGGATTGAATCAAGCGTCACAGAATATCAAGGCGCGATGGCGGCGATGTATGTGTTGGGTTATCGATTGGCGTTATTGGTCGCGGGAGCGGGTTCATTTTATATTGCTGAATTTTTCGATTGGCATACGGCGTATTTCGCGATGGCAGCGGCGATGAGTTTTGGCGTAATCACGACATTATGTTTACGTTCGCCAGCCGCTGAAAACACGTTTAAGAAGTTAGAAAAAACCACCTTTTTAAACCAAGTTCGTGATGCAATCATTCATCCTTTTACCGATTTTTTCGCTCGACAAGGACGTTTGGGTTGGCTGATTTTGTTGCTGATTGCGATTTATAAAATGAGCGATGTCACGATGGGCGTGATGGCGAATCCGTTTTATTTGGATTTAGGCTTTAACAAAAAAGAAATTGCCGAAATCAGCAAAATTTTTGGTTTTTTCATGACGATTGCAGGCGCGGCGTTAGGCGGCGTGTTTGTCGTGCGTTACGGCGTGATGCGTCCGTTATTAGTGGGTGCCATTGCAACTGCTAGCACGAATTTATTATTTGCTGCATTGGCGAACACGAAACCAGATTTAACCTTACTTGCGGGCGTAATCAGCGCGGATAATTTGAGTGGTGGATTTGCGACCGCCGTTTTTATCGCCTATTTATCGGGTTTGGCTCGCAGCGGTTATACCGCCACACAATATGCGTTATTTAGTTCGTTAATGACGTTTCCCGCGCAATTATTGGGTGGTTTTTCAGGAATCATTGTGGATCGTTTTGGTTATATCAACTTCTTCATTTATGCGTCATTGATTGGTTTACCGGCAATTTTTCTGGTTTTTTGGTTTTGGCGACGCGAATTAGCTGAATTGAAAACGTAAATATCAGGCACAAAAAAAGAGCCTTACTCTTTCGAGTAAAGCTCTTTGATTTTTGGTGCCTTGGGCCGGAGTCGAACCGGCACGTCCTTTCGAACGAGGGATTTTAAGTCCCTTGCGTCTACCAATTTCGCCACCAAGGCAATAACTTGATAAGCCGCGTATTATATAGAAAAATAAAAAACGCGCCACATTTTTCTGCATTTTTAACGAAATTGACGCTTATTTCGATGCTTTTACCGACAAATTCGGTGTTTTCGCGCCAGAAATAACAAACTTGCGAAACTCATCCAAAGCAAAACTGGCAGCAAATAAAACCATTGCTGATAAAACGTCACGGTGGGATTTTTCAAATACGGCACACGATAAACGTCTGTCCATTTTTCGTGAATCGGTGAGCGTTGCAAAATTTCACCCGAAGCCAACACCACCGACGAAATCCCCGTATTCGTCACCCGCAACACCGGACGACGAAATTCAACGCCTCGCGCCAACGTCATGTAAAAATGCTGATACGGTTGTTGCCACGTTCCGTACCACGAATCATTGGTCACATTGACAATAAACTGTGCGCCCAAATTCGCCAAATCACGCGAAAAATACGCAAATAATCCTTCGTAACAAATGTGCGGCGCGATTTTTAAACCGTGCAAAGTTAACAAGGTTGTTGCGCCCTGCCCGCGTCCAAAATGCCCCATCGGCGGCAACCAGTTTCGGATTTGTGGAAACCATTTCTCCATCGGAATGTATTCCCCAAACGCCAACAAAATCGTTTTGCTGTAATGCGGCGACGTAATCTGCCCTTTTTCATTCAGCAAAAATAACGAATTTGTTAGTAATTTTTCCTGTTCGTCCACGCTGTACGCGCCAGTAATTAACGGCACATTATGCTCGCTCAAAAACGCGCTTAATTGCCTCGGATAATCATTTTGCGGCGTGAGTCGTTCACCCAAAAATGTCGGGAATGCTGTTTCGGGCCACAACACAAAATCAATTTTTTCATTTTTATGGGCGTTTAAAGCGGCGTGCGTCAGCGAAAGATAACGGTTTAAAATCGATTGACCGTAACCGTCGCCAATTTCTGCCGCTAATTTTTCAGAATTATCGGTATTTCCTTGCACCATTAACACGTTAAATTCGGCATCTGGCGCAGATAAACGCGCTTGCAACGTCAATCCGCTGATATTTAACAGCACGAAAATACCGATAACGGCACCAAAAATAATTTTGCCACGTCGTTCATGTCGCGATTGCCACGCCAAATACAGCGGTAAATTGCACGCCAACGTGATTGCGCTCAAACCACTAAATCCCACTAGTTCGGCAAGTTGATAAAATGGAATGCCTGAACCAAACCACGAATAGCCAAAATTCCAATCGAATAACGTCAGCGAATAGGCTTCACTTAAAATCGTAATTATCGCCAATAAACTGAGCGATAACGCCGGCGAACAGCGGTAGCGGCGATGAATGACAAACCAAATCGCGCCCGCCAACGGCACATATAAATGAGCAAAAATCGCGTACAAAATCATGCCGACAACCGCGACTGCCCACGGCAAATGCGCGAATTCGTGCAGCAAATACGTCATCCAATTAAAACCAATCAGCGTAAATACAAACGCCGTCACCACGCCGCCCAAAATGACCGATTTTAATTCCGTTTGTCGCTGCCAAAAAATCCACAGCGGCACAAAGCCAAATAGTGCCGCCCACGGTGGAAAAGGAATGTAGCTCGTGCCGATGAAAATGCCGGACAAAATCGGCAACGCATACCGCTTAACGGTTGTGAATTTCAGCATAAAGCGCACGGAATTCGTCGGTTAATTTATGCGCGGGAACGTAATGAACCAACGGTTGCGATGCTGAATGCGATTCGCGCACTTTCACCGAAGTCGAAATCATTGCCGCTAAAACGGGCAAACCTTCGGCAATCAATTCATTCACTAATTGGCGCGGCAAATTCGCTTGTTTTTGAAATTGATTCACAATAATACCTTCAATTTCTAGCGTTGGATTGTGATCAGCTTTGACTTCCGTCAGCGTGTGCATCAACAAATACAACGCATCACGGGCAAAAATATCACAATCAAACGGAATCAAACATTTGTGCG